>Ga0131853_10001523_pt1 | contig 41389 bp, 34 predicted proteins | sample TergutLab28metaG_FD_92764 | JGI IMG/M metagenome (GOLD analysis project Ga0131853, IMG submission 92764) | Labiotermes labralis P1 segment gut microbial communities from Petit-Saut dam, French Guiana - Lab288 P1 (version 2) (version 2) | ecosystem: Host-associated > Arthropoda: Insects >...
AGAGAGTAATCTCTATACACACCGTCTTAGAATCTGTTATAATGCATACAGATAAAATTTCTGGCAGAGGTGTGGACATGAAAAGAACGATGGCAAAAATATTTGCTTTGTTCTGCGCTTGACGGTCAACACCCTGATAGGGGTGTAGTTGATACTGCCATTGTAGTGTCTTTTCGTAGCGAGCACGGCGGTAGAGATTCGCCGGAGGCTTTTGCTTGGCCGGACGAAGTGGTGATAATTATATATGAGGGTGCAAGGGGATGGCAATGAAAAAAATTTTATCTCTGATATGCGTGTTTATTATGCTTGTCAATATTGCCGGATGTTCATACCCCGCAGAGGTGGCAAGTGACGCAGAACCCGCGCTAATTGAGCCGCCCGCACAAGAGGAGATAGTTCCGGAAGAACCAGCTCTTGCTCCTGAACAACAAGACGCAGCGCTAGCCTTATATACCCCAACACCTGCGGACGTCACAAACCCACGAGCAGAGCAGCTTATTGTGCACAACGGCAACGATGTGCTTAACAGCGGCGGCCAAGTTGTCCAAGTTGGAGACAGCTTTTACTTCTTCGGCTCATACGACAACCCGGAAAACGATTGGATGGGAAACGCCATATACGTGCGCCGCGAAGGTAGCCCAGAGCGCTATATGCTTTGGGAAGCAAACCGAACCGGTAGCCTTTATTATATTGACGGTCATATTGTCGCGACAACCGGCTGGATGCAGACAATCCGCATAAACACGCAAACCGGCGAGGTGGACGAGACCTTCATAGAAGGGGAAATCGAATATGTGGATTACCAGCACCGGGAAATCTTTTTTTGGCGCAGTACTTTCAATGACCATGTGCAGGGAACCGAGGGCCTACACGCCGTAAACTTCGATGGCGCAGGTGAGCGGCTTATTGCTCCAAGCGGGTATATGTTTCTCGGCATAGACGGCGACACCATTTATTTGCAAGATGTGCGGCGCGATGATGACAATTACGACAATATACTCTACGCAGTAAACCGGGACGGCAGCGATTTAAGGCGGCTGGTTTCGTTCCCGCTGACGCAACTGGGTGATTGGCGTAGCGAGCCGGATTGGATGGATGCAGAAAGCGTACAGCAACTAGAGGTCTTCGGTGACTGGGTGTTTTTTACTCTCGGGGTTCATCAAGGGACGGCGCGCATTTTCTATGGCGGCCTTCTTCGTATGAGGACAGACGGAAGCGAAATAGAGCAGTTGTTCAGTACCGGTTCGGAGAGTTTTTTCTTGGTGGACGGTTGGATTTATTTCAGAATATTTTCTTATGGCGATTGGCCAAGTAGCGGAACCTATCGCATATCAGTTGAGATGCCGAAGGAACTTGATTTTTGGAGCGCAGAGCATATTCAGCAAGCAGACGACGGGCGGATTTTCTACGCCAGCGGCCGTGGCATTAGTGGGCGGGAATTGCGAAGCCGCAGCCCTGACGGCGGTGAAAGCGTCCTGTTATTTCCCGGGAGCGATGTGCCGCGATTTGAACACAGCGATTTTCTGCGTGTTCTTAATATACGCGTTGACACGGAGTACGTATTCTTTACAATTCACGTCAGCGGCCATGCAATCGGCGACAGTTGGCGAGGCCACGACTGCTACATGGCCCACTACCGCGTGCGCTACGACGGCAGCGGCCTGACGCTTATCAATGAGGAAAACCTGTGTTGGGTGGAGAAAGATTAGGTGAGCCCGATGAGAAAGATACTGATGCTCTGCACTTTATTGTTAGCACTTATTCTGTGCTCTTGCCAAGGCACCTCGCCGGAGACAGAAGAAACCAAAAACGGCACAGAAGTCATTCTGCCTGCAAATGCAGAAACAGAAGAACCACCAGTCGCCCAAACCATGTCAATTGTATTCATGGGCGAAAATATTGCGGCTCCCGGCTACTACCAGGGCGTGCCCGAACAATTCACACCCATTTTGGATGATCTCTACCTGCGTGCAGCGCTAACCCAACGACAATTATTACCGAAGAAGAATTTGACACTCGCGGTCTTAGCAGAGGTCTGAGTCGATACACCTTCGGCAAACACTTTAAACCCGCATTAAGAAATGCGGGCCTTAAAGATTTTGTAAGGAAATCTTAAGAAAAATATTCTGCCGTTTGTAAGAACTATGCCCTATACTGCGTCTTGAAAGGACGTGGTACAATGGATACTAGAACTAAGAAACAGGGAGTAGGAAGTGCCGATGAATATACTCGTCTGCGACGACGACAGGGAAATAGCTGCGGCAATAGCAGTATATCTGCAAAACGAGGGATACACGCCGCACCTGGCCCACGACGGCAAACAAGCACTGGCGATACTCGAGCAAAGCGAAATCCAACTGGTTATCATGGATGTTATGATGCCGGTGCTGGATGGGATGAGCGCTACGCTGGAAATCCGCAGGGAGCGAAATATACCCATTATCATGCTCTCGGCCAAGAGCGAGGACACCGACAAAATCCTGGGGCTCAACATGGGTGCGGACGACTACATAACAAAACCCTTCAACCCGCTCGAGCTTATAGCCCGGGTAAAGAGCCAGCTGCGGCGGTACACGGCCCTTGGCAGTATGCAAGCGCAGACCGATGGTGTCTACACAGCGGGTGGTCTCTTGCTGGACGACAACCACAAAACAGTAACCGTAGATGGCGAGGATGTGCGCCTGACGCCCTTGGAGTACAAGATTTTGCTGCTGCTTATACGCAGTCCCGGGCGGGTGTTCTCTATCGACGAGATTTACGAGCGGGTCTGGGGAGAAGAGTCGCTGGGCGGGGGAAGCACAGTCACGGTGCATATACGGCGGATACGCGAGAAAATAGAGATAAATCCGCGCGAGCCAAAATACTTGAAGGTGGTGTGGGGAATTGGATATAAAATGGAAAAACTGGACCCGAAGACGGGCCGTTAAGATATGCTGTTGGGCGCTGATACCTATTATGGGCTTTGTGTTTTTGCTGGGTGCGTTCAGCATGGGGCAGATGGACAGGTGGCATCAGACCCCCGGGCTGCTGTTTACTGACTTGTCTACGAACAACTATTTCTTCGACAGCAACATGCCGGAGGTGTGGGGCCACCTCGAAACTGTGTTCACTCTGCGCGACGAGAGAAGTATTCAGCGCGGAGATCACATCGAGTGGGTGCGCCATGACCCGTGGCAGCAGTGGTACGACGATGGACATGTTCCTGTTGTTTACGAGCTGCGCGCTATGTCATCTTTATGGAACTGGTGGAGCACAAACATTGACGTTTCTGCAGATTTGGCGGATGAATTCCGCGAGAGCGAGCGGGCCTTGAGTATGGAGCGCGACGCCATTGATAGCCAGCTTCGCCAGCTGCGCTCAAGCATGGCGTGGCTGGGAGCGCAGGAGGGACTCTACTACTTTCTCACTAGTGGCCGGCATACCCTGAGTAACCTTGAGCGCTCGCACCAAAACGCCGACTTCTTCCGCGAGCAGCCGGTCTACCTTATTCGCGAGCAACACGGCTTGCCACAATCCAGCGTGGATGATGCCGGCCGCTTCTACCATTTACGCTTTGGAGGTTTATCTGACAGCGAGTTCTCCACCCACATCGCGTTTTCGCAAGAGGCAGTGGACTACCAGATGGCGCAGCTAGTGGACGCACAGCGGCAGTTGCAACGGCACGTTATCGCCATGATTGTCTCGTTTATTGTTGCCCTTGCGGCGCTGATAATCTTGATGGTAGGCGCGGGGCGGGTCTGGGGCGATGATTGCGGCGAGGTTCGCTTTACGGCCCTCGACAAGCCGTGGCAGGATTTGAGCCTCGTAGCACTCGCCCTGTACCTGGTTGCGACAACCCGCATAAACTTGACCCTGATCGAGCTCCCGTTGCGGCATAGCAACTTCCAGTGGGCAATCGTGCTCCTTGCGGTGTTCGCGGTCGTCTTCACCCTGCCCCTGGTCTGGTGGATACTCAGCTTTGTAAAGCGCTGCAAAGCGGGTGGGTTTTGGCGGCGCACCATGGTTTATAGCGTCGCCAAGTGGATCTATGACCTTGTAAAGTCGCTCTGGGCGGGGGCGGCGCTTACCATAAGGGCTTTTCTTGTCGGCGGCGTTGTGTTTATTGCGAGCATATTATTAATCGGGATTTCGCACGACTCGATAGCGTTGGCGCTTTTGCTCAGCTTGGCCTTTACAGCGCTTGCTGTATTTTTAATGCTGCGCTACGCACGCAAACTCCACCTGGTTGAACAGGGAGCTAGGGCCGCAAGCGGCGGCGACTACGACGCCCGAATCGATGTAAACGGCGGAGAACTCGGCAGCATAGCCGCGTCGATAAACAACATCTCCGGTGGAATTAACACTGCTGTCGTCGAGCGGATGAAGAGCGAGCGGCTTAAAACCGAGCTGATAACCAACGTCTCCCACGACATCCGCACGCCGATAACATCGCTTATTACCTACACCGACCTGATCAAAACCGAAGGGCTGGAGAGCGAAAACGCCCCGGAATACCTGGACATACTTATTCAAAAGACGGCGCGGCTTAAAACGCTGACCGACGATCTGTTTGAGGCGTCCAAGGCGGCCAGCGGCAACATAAAAGCGGAGCTGGAAACTCTCGACCTTGCGGATTTCGTCCGGCAGGTGCTGGGCGAGATGGACGAGCGGGTAAGCGCCTCCGGCCTTGATTTTCGGTTAGACCTGCCCCAGCGCGCCCCTGTCCGCGCTGACGGCAAACTGCTCTGGCGTGTGATGGAAAACCTGCTCTCCAACGTCTTCAAGTACGCGCTGCCCGGCTCGCGGGTATATGTCGATGTCGCGTCCGAAGAGCAGTGGTACCGCGTAGACGTCAAAAACATCTCGGAGCACCCGCTCAATGTCGAGCCTCACGAGCTGACCGAGCGCTTCAAACGCGGGGACAGCGCAAGGGCAGGGGAGGGCAGTGGTCTTGGGCTATCCATAGCCCAGAGTTTTGTGCAGTCGCAGGGCGGGCGGTTCGCACTCTGTATCGATGGGGATTTGTTCAAAGTGAGCGTACATCTGCAAAAAGAATTGCAGCCTTGATGTTTTCGTAGGACTTTATCCACGCAAGACGCCGCCCCAACAAAAGGGCGGCGTCTTGCGTGGATATCCAGGTTAGCAGGCTTCTTCCTTGTGGTAAACTTCAACGCAGTATCCGGCGTGGCCGCAGACCGTACAGGTCAGCCAGCGCGCTTTTATTGTGCCGCTGGTGCGCATCACATCTTTGAAGGCCGGCTTAAACACGCTGTTACACTCAGCGCAAATAAACGCCGCGTCTTTAAAATAATGTTTAGCTACCAATATGCCAATTGGGATGTTGACCAAGAAGCAGACCACAAATGGCCACCAAGGGCCCCCCAATATCCACCAGGCCAAAAATGAATATTGCGGTATAGAGATTATTACGGCTTTCACAATTAGTCTTCTAAATTTTTTGCGCACTTTCTTGTTGTTTTCCACCATCTGCTCTATGTCGCTTATTGAATTGACCGGGATAGCGGCCTTGTCGCGCACACTTTCTTTGATAACCTTAATTGCCTCAAGCTGGTTACGGCGCTCTTCAATCTCGTCGTCCAGCAATTTCATTTGTTCGTCAAGCAGCAGCGACAAAACCTTCCCGGACGACGGGCTCTCCAAAATCCCTTTAATGGAATCCAGCGAAAGACCTATGGCTTTCAAGGTACAGATAAGCCGAAGTTTTGCCAGATCATCTTCAGTGTAAAGCCGTCTACCGCCCTCACTCAACTCAGAGGGGAGCAATACCCCCTTAGTATCGTAAAACTGTACTGTCCTGACAGATACGCCACACAGCTTTGCCATTTCCCCGGTCGTGTATTTTGACATAGATTTCACCTCCTTGCTTCGACCTTACAACATTACGTGGCGTTACAAGCAATAGGTTACGCTAGGGGATTTTTTGCAAAATTAAGCAAAAGGCCATATCGTGCTAAAATCGCTCAGGCCAAGCGCTAAAGCGATCAACCCCAAAACCAGCAGGTGCCCGGGGTAAAACGCGTAGAACAAGTATTTTATCCGCCGGCCTCTTTCGCCATTAAAACGTAGCAAAAGAAGAATTGAAGTCAGCGAGCCTAGCGGGAAGAAGAACCACGCCATTTCCGCGAGAGGGTCGGTGCCCTGCGAAGCGTATGAGTCAAGGATATCTAAAAAGCTGGCGTCACCAGTGATAGCCGCCGCCACAACTAAAATTAAGCCAATAACTACCCCGACGGCCAACATGCCGGTACTGGCAACCAGCGGCGCTATAATCCGCCTCAGCTTGTCGTCTTTCATGGCGTGGTAGAGCAGTATGACCACAGGCCCGATAACCGGCCAGTCAAAAAATAGGGTAAAGATGGCAATAAGCACAAAGAGTATCCAGAACAGCCAGCGCACCCGCATTTTGTCGTACATCACCAGAAGGAGCAGGCCGATAAGCAAAGTGAACATTATGTTGAAGGAGAACAGCGAAACCGCTGCCGAACTAAAAGCCATTATAAACGGTATTTGTGATATAAGCCCAAAGATACCTAGCCGCCACATGTAGCCTTTGAGATTGGAAGTATGCCTGTATCCTTCCACTAAGAAGAAGGCCATAATGGGAAAGGTGAACCCACCCCCAAATTGTAGAGGGAAGTGCAGCCAAGTAGGTATAACCTCCCCCAATGCAATAGCGGTATGCTGCATTGCCATGCCCACAATAGCTATTATTTTAAGTGTAAACGCATCGAAAGTCTTCATATTTGCCTCCGTTATTCGGTGTTGTCTTGCGGGTTGCGAATGGATATATACAGTAGGCGGGCCGAGTGCATACCCGGCCCGCCCTGCTAATGTTAGAGAATCGCAAAGACAAAATAGCTGCATGTTGGGATCTTGCTACGCGTCTTTCCCGTGGTAGAATTCTTTGTACTGCTCGTTGATCTCGCCAATAAGCGCTTCTGGGCGCGGTTTGGTGAGCAAGCTGACTACGATGAACACGACTATGTTGCACAGAAGTGCGAACAGCCCACCGCCGCCATAAGCGAACGGCCCCGGAGCCCTGAGGTTGGTGCCGCCGAAAATCGAAAGCCAGTTAAACAAAATAAGGACAACGATACCAACGCTCAAGCCAGCCCAAGTGCCTGCTACAGTAGAGCGCCTCCAAAATAGGGCACCGACAGTAGGAACAATAACTTGCGCGGTTCCCGCAAGGGCAAGAAGCCCGATTGTAACAAGAAGCTCTGTTGCGAACAAGGCCATTACATATGCAAATGCCGACAGAACCAAGATAGAGTACCTACCTACCCAAACAATCTTCTTGTCACTTATACTCTTGTTAATATAGGTCTTGTGGAAATCAAGAGCATATATCGAGGCCATAGAGTGAACCTGAGAGTTAGCGGTGGACATTGCTGCCGTTGCTCCGCAAGCAAGTATAAACGAAGCAAGCACAAATGGCGCGTACCGCAGAAGAATTACCGGCAGTACTGTATCGGCAGGGGTAAAGTCTTGGCCAATCAGCATATTGGCAGAGTTGCCCACCAGCATCGAGCCTATGTAAGCAAGGGCAACAAATCCAACGAGGAAAGGCATAAAACTAAATATTTTGCCAGATTTTACTGCATACATACGTGTCCACATGTGCGGCCCCATCATAACACCTATGGGGGTGATAAAGAACATGGCAACCCAGCCCATCCAATCGTTCTCATGCAGTGCCAGGTTTTGTGGCCTCTCTACGGCAAGCATCTCGAACATCGAGGTTGTTCCGCCCAGTAGATTGGCGATGTAAAAGCCGGCGAACACCATACCAAAAAATAACAGTGTGCCGTGGATGACGTCTGTCCAAGCGATAGCCCGCACGCCTCCGGCCCAAACATAAATTATTATGATAAGATAGAACAACAGCGCAGCAAGCCAGAACGGAACAAGTCCGTTAGACCCGACTTCGATAAGATATGCACCACCCGTAAGCTGAATTTGCAAGTTGGGCACGGTGAAAATCATAAGTATTATAACAATGAAGTTGCCTAGTTTGGTAGACCCGAAGTGATGTACAAAAAAGTCTTTGGGTGTCATGTACTTATTGATTTTGCCAAAGTGCCAAACACGTTTGCCAATAACGTAATAAATGATGCCAAAGAATACGTTCCAGGCCATAGCTGTCCAGTAGAGTGGGCCTCTTGTGTAGAAGAACGCGTTGGAACCCAAGAAGGCAAAGGCGCTCCACCATGTGGTGACAACAGTGAAAAAGACGGCTACAGAACCCATCCCTCTGCCTTGAATGAAGTAGTCCTCGGATGTGGGGAGTGCTTTTTTGCTTGCAGCAAACCCGATTGCCAGCGGTATCATCATGTACAGCGCTATGATAACTAATGCCCCAACATTTTGACCGTCCACTATTAATCCTCCTTCTTCTTGCCCCAGTTTACCTTGTGGGCAAACAGCAGCACAATACACTGGAACGCCCACCAGTAGAGAATGTAGCCGTAGATAAACGGCATCCCGAAAATGAACGGGTGGGACACGTTGTGGAAGAACAATACCCCAGGGAACACCATAAACGCAAAGCTAATTATAAGCAGTGTCCAAATTAGCTTTGTAAGGCCGGTCATTTTTGGTCTGTACAAGTTGCATTCTCCTTTCACTATTCGGTTTTTGCTAGCTCGTAAAAAATTTCAGCGCACTTCTCGATTTCGTCGACAGGCGCCCACTCATCGAGAGTATGTCCTTGCTCAAGGTTGCCGGGGCCAAAGCAGATAGACGTTTGGTTGCCGGTCAGCAGCGAGACAACGGCTGCGTCCGTATAGGCGACATAGCCTGCATGTGCCGGTTGTGTGCCCATAACTTTTTTGAAGCTTTTGGTTAAATACTGGATAATCGCCGCGTTCTCGTCTAAAAGGATAGGACTTCTCTCTAGCCCTAAGTTTGCCGTGGTGACAGACGCACCAGGCACCCGTGCCACTGCCCGCTCGGCGCAGTTTTTTATAAGTTTGTTTGCGTCCTGCGCGGTCATGGGCGGCACGATGCGAAAGTCAACCTCAGCCCTGGAGAAGTTTGGCACAACGTTAGTTTTCTCGCCCCCGCTCATATGGCCGATTGAAACAAGAGTACGCCCCAGAAGCGAGTCGTAAAAGGGCAGTGCTGCGACAGCGGTTTTTATCTCCGAGAGAATCTCTACCATGGCATGGTTGGCGTCTACCCCCCGCTCTGCGTGCCCACCGTGAGCTAAGACGCCTCTGGTTATAATTTCGTACCACATTACCCCGCGGTGAGCCCTGACAACCTCGAGGCTGGTCGGCTCGGGCGCAATGACCAGGCTGTTCTTGTCTACTATACCCGCGTCTAAAAGCGCTTTGGTGCCGGCCATTCCCGGCCCTTCCTCATCAACAGAGGCAATTACTATAAAGTCCCCGGGCAGCTCTTTTTCGCTGTGGGCTTTGCGCGCGGCGTAAAGAGCTGCCGCAAGTCCACCTTTCATGTCGGCTGCGCCGCGCCCAAAGATTTTCCCCTCCTTAATCTCACCGCCCAGAGGTTTTTCTTTCCAACCATCCCCAATAGGGACGGTGTCTGTGTGGGCGATTATGATTACAGGGGGTCTTTTGCCGGTGCCTTTTAGCCTGACTATCAGGTTGTTGCGATCTTTTTGTACTTCTTGCAGCTCGTGAGGTACGCCCTCTTCGGCGAGCCAGTTGCCTATGAAAGTTATAATCTCCTTCTCTGTGGCCACCGGGTTTTGCGAGTCTATCTGTATCAGTTGCTGTGTAAGCAAGACGGCAGGGTGCAAACTTTTCATACTTTTCCCCCTTTAGTGTTGTGTACTGTACTGACGAAACCCATAACCTAAACCCATGACTTTGGATACTAATGTAATTGTAACAGCCTATATTTTTCCTGTCAATAATTTATTCATAAAATGTTTTAGTATTAACGCGGAATTATGATGTAGATTAGCGGCTGCGTCGGCGCGGCCGCTTGATTTTCGCTCGTTTAGCTGGTACAATTGTACGATGCACAAGCGCATTTAGAATTTTTTAGAAGAAGAGATTCAGATAGTTTGTTTTAACTGTAGGCGAGTGAATAGCGCAAAAGATATCTTAAAAATTATAGTGCTCTGACATTTACGAGTACTGCGCTGGTGGAAAGGCAATAAATTGGAGGTCTTTGACTTGGAATACAACGAGGCAGTTGAGTTCATACATGGTATTGCGCGCTTTGGGCCAAAGCCCGGGCTGCGCCGGGTTAAGTTGATGATGGAGCGGATGGGCAATCCTCAAAAGCAGCTGAAGTTTGCTCATGTGGCCGGCACCAACGGTAAAGGTTCGACCTGCGCCATGCTCAGCCACGTGCTTACTCAGGCGGGGTATAAAACAGGGCTGTACATATCCCCGTTTGTGCTGGACTTCAGAGAGCGGATTCAGATAAACAATGAGATGATAAGGCCGGAAGAGTTTGCTCGCAGCGCTACCCTGGTCAAGCGTCATTGGGATGCCCTAAACGAGCAGGGGGAGGCGCCATCGGAGTTTGAGACACTGGTTGCCTGTGCCTTTGACTACTTCCTGCGCGAGCGGGTGGATATCGTAGTACTTGAAGTTGGGATGGGCGGGCGTCTGGACGCTACCAATGTAATCGACCCGCCGCTGGTCAGCGCAATCACAAGCCTGGGTATGGACCACATGGAGTACCTAGGCAACACCATAGACGCTATTGCTTTTGAGAAATGCGGGATAATAAAGCCGGGTGGTGTCACTGTTTGCTACCCGGAGCAAGAACCGGCTGCTATGGAGGTCATCCGCCGCCGGTGTGGGGAAGAAGGCAACCCACTTATAGTGCCGCCACCCGCAAAGGTGCTGGAAGAGAGCTTCTTCGGGACACGGATGATTTACAGCGGTATGGAACTCACAGTCCCGTTGGTAGGCGCACACCAGGTTCTCAACGCCAGGGTGGCGCTGGAAGCACTAAACGTCCTTAGGCAGCGGGGATTCCCAGTGAGCGATGAGAATATTGTTGATGGGATCGCGCAGGTGTCGTTTCCGGCCCGGCTGGAAATTATCGGCCGCGACCCGCTTGTTCTGCTGGATGGCGCCCACAACCGGGACGGAGCGAAGGTGCTGGGCGACGCCTTAAAAATGCTGGAAGGCAGAAAAATTCACGCGGTGATGGGCATGCTCGCCGCCAAAGACGTAGCGGGTGCCCTAGAGGAGATTCTGCCCCTGTGCGCTAGTTTGACAGCGGTCGGCATCCCGGGCTTTGCAAACGTGACCCCGCCTACCAAGCTGGCCGAACTGGCCTGCCCGTTTTGCGTTGAAGTAAGCGTCTGCAATGACCCGAATGCGGGGGTAGCGGCTGCCTTTGCCCGCTGCGGCAAGGATGATGTGCTACTGGTCTGCGGTTCGCTCTACCTGGCGAGTCATCTGCGCCCGGCGCTATTTGAACTGGGGTAAAGCTGCAGCACAACGCAGACAATTCATATATACAGAAAGGAAAGCACACGATGAAAAAGCTTGGTCTGGTGGGTGGCGTTGGCCCGGCGTCGACGCTCGAGTACTACAAAGGTCTTAACGAAGGCTACCAAAAGAGCCTTGCAAACCCCGCAAAATGCGGCGAAAACCTCCCAATGGTAATCGACAGCTTGAATCTGTCTGTCGCTTATGGCCTGGTGGAGAAAAAAGACTGGCCCAACTTCACGGATTTGTTTGTGAACTCTATTAGCGTGTTGCACAGTGCGGGTGCCGAAATTGCGGCAATCTCGGCGAATACCGCACACATTGTATTCGACGAAGTTGCAGCGCGCTCGCCCATTCCTCTCGTTGGACTCGTCGACGAAACCTGCAAATACGCTAAGAGCCAAGGCTGCAAAAAGCTGATTGTACTGGGCACAGCATTTACCATGAGCAGCGGAATGTACGAGGGCAAGTGCGCCCAATATGGTATAGAAGCCGTAGCGCCAAACCAAGCAGATCAGCAGGCGATCCACAATATAATCTTCCCCAACCTGGCGGCGGGTATTGTGGTAGAAGAAGACAAAGCAGCTATGCTGGAAATGACGAAAAGAATCTTGGCTGAGCAGGGCGCCGACGCAATAATCCTCGGGTGTACCGAGCTGCCTCTTATTATTAAGCCCGGCGAGTTGGACACCGTGTTGCTGGACACAACAAAAATACATATCGAAGCCATACTGAGCCAAGTTCTAGGGTAAGATTTCTTACAAGCTACTCGCGCCTGGGATGCTAGAGCTGTGTAAAAGAGTTATGGGCATTGCAGTCTTCTTGGCTGCGCTGCTACTGGCTGGATGTGGCGGCGTAGCATCGGGCAACATAACGCTGGGACAGTTCGACAACACAGGGGCTTATAACGGTTATATTTGTCGACGATGAAATGTACGAGAAAGCTCAGGTTGGACTGGATTAAGTTACTTGCCTCAACGCTCCAAAACACCAGCTCCCAGAACATGGGGCAAAAAACAAAACTAATGGAGTGCCTTTATGTTACAGATTTTATCGATAGTATTGATTGTTATGGGGATTGCCACAGTTGCCGCCCCGGCTAAGATATCGGTTGACCCCAAAAACAAAAAACAGATTGCCGCGGGCCAAGAGCCTATGAGCGCGGAAGAGTACGAACTCGCACTGCAAAAAGCCCGCAAAAGTGGTATTCTAACTATTGTGGCAGGCGTGGTTATGTTTGTTGCAACCTCATTTTTGGGCGCGCTGCTAATGACTTTTTAAAAATCTACAAAATGTTGGTCGAACCACAAAACAAAAAAGTATTGGCCTGCCGGAAGAAGCTTGCCGGCGGGCCAATGCTTTCTATTTCTTATCTCTCATAAGTGTGAGCAGTACGGCCTTTTGGGCGTGCAAACGGTTCTCAGCCTCGTCGAAGATTTCGGGGTGAGCGTCTATAATCTCGGCAGTGATTTCTTGGCCGCGTTTGGCGGGTAGGCAGTGGAGGACATTTGCGTCTGGCTTGGCGTGGGTCATCAGCGCGTCGTTTACCTGGTAGCCTGCAAAAGCCTTCTTCCTGGCCTCGGCCTCGTCCTCCTGGCCCATCGAAGACCAGACGTCTGTCACCACCACATCAGCGTTTTTGGCCGCTGCCACAGGGTCATCGATGATGCTAAAGCCGGTCTTGCCCTTAGTGAATGCGACAACATCCGGGTGGAGCTTGTCGTACCCTTTGGGCATTGCCATGCAGACTTGCATGCCAACTTTGAGGCCGCCCACAGCCAAAGAGTTGGCCATGTTGTGCCCGTCGCCTATAAAGCAGAGCTTGAGGCCGGCAAGGGCGCCCTTTTGTTCCCGGATAGTCATAAGGTCGGCCAGCACCTGGCAGGGGTGGAAGTCGTCGGTCAGGCCGTTGATTACCGGGACGCTGCCGTATTTTGCCAGATCCTCAACATCGCTCTGCTTAAATGTGCGTATCATGATGCCGTCCACATAACGGGACATGCATTTGGCGGTGTCTTCAATTGGCTCGCCGCGGCCAAGTTGGAGGTCGTTTGACGATAAAAACAGCGGATACCCGCCCAGCTGGTACATACCCACCTCAAAGCTCACCCGGGTGCGGGTAGAGGACTTGGTGAATATCATCCCCAGGGTCTTGCCTGCCAAGTGGTGGTGAACGATGCCGTTTTTGGTCTCGTATTTGAGTTGGTCGGCGATGTTGAGCAGGTTAACGATCTCATCTCCTGTTAAGTCAAGCAGCTTAAGAAAATGTTTCATTATATAAACCTCCCTTTAGTTATCTTTTTTTAGTGAGCTTATGGCATACTTTAGTATCTCAAGGCCGGCGTCTATTTCCCCCTGTGTTATGGTCAGCGGGGGCAAAAATCGCAATTTCTCCTTGGCGGTTAGCAGAACCAGCCCTTTTTCCAGACAGGCAGCAACTACGTCGGTGTTTTTCATCCCGGCTTCCAGGGTCGCGCCAAGCATAAGTCCCTTGCCGGTAACGTTGATGACGCCGGGCAGGCCCTCCAGCCTCTCTTTGAGGTAGGCGCCTATACGCTCCACCTGCTCGAGTAGAGGTGCGTCGATAATATCCATAACCGCGCTTGCCCCAGCACAGCAGATGGGATTCCCTCCGAAGGTGGAGCCGTGCTCTCCCTTGCCCAGGGTGCCCATGGTCTTTTCGCTGAAAAGTATTGCGCCAATGGGCAGCCCGCCGCCCAGCCCTTTGGCCAAGGTAACTATATCCGGTTTTAAGCCGTAGTGCTCGCAGCAGAGAAACTTGCCGGTCCGCCCGACCCCGGTCTGAATTTCATCCACGACCAACAGGATATCGCGTCTGGCACACAGCTCGGCTATCTTGGCGAGAAAGTCGTCCTCAAGCGGTACAACCCCGCCCTCCCCTTGTATGCATTCAATCATAATAGCGCCCACGTTCTCGGTACAATTCTTGGCCAGTGCGGGCAGATCGTTTGCTGGGGTGAACGCAAAGCCCGCGGGCCAGGGGCCAAAGTGCTTGTGGTAGTCGTCCTGGCCGGTGGCGCTTAGGGTGGTGATAGTCCGCCCATGGAAGGAGTTTTTCAGGCAGAGTACGGTGTCCCGGACGCCGGGGTAGCGCTCACTCATGTACTTGCGGGCGGTCTTTATTGCACCCTCGTTGGCCTCGGCCCCTGAGTTCGCGAAGAAGACTTTGCGCATACCGGTGCGGTTGCAGAGCTTCTCGGCCAGCTCGGTCATAGGCTGGGTGTGGTATAGGTTTGAGATATGCGCAAGTTTGGCCGCCTGGGCGGTAACGGCGCCCAGCCAAACGGGGTGAGTGTGCCCAACCGATAAAACCCCTATCCCCGAAGAGAAGTCGACCAATGTACGCCCTTCGCCGTCAGTGAGGCTTGTGCCTTGCCCCTCGCTAATAAAGACAGGATTCCGAGCATAAGTGCCGACAATGAAGTCGGCGTCTTTTTGTTGCAACTCTTTGGTGGTCATGGTATGGGCCTCCTTTACGCTTATAGCCTAAACTTTGAACATGGTGCCGATACCCTCGTTGGTCATAAGCTCGATAAGGATTGAATGGGGGATACGCCCGTCGATGATGAACGCCCGCTTAACCTCCTGGCGGACAGCCAGCACGCAGCTCTCAACTTTAGGTATCATCCCGCCGGATATTATACCTTGGTTTACGAGGGCGGGTACCTGGCTTATGTTTACTTGAGAGATCAAGGTGCTCTCGTCGTCTTTGTCACGCAGCAGGCCCTTGACGTCGGTCATCAAAATCAAGTTTTCGGCCTTGAGCGCGCCGGCAATGGCAGCTGCGGCGCTGTCGGCGTTTATGTTGTATGTGTTGCCGTCCCGGTCCCCGCCAACGGAGGAGATAACGGGGATGTAGCCCTTATCGAGCTGGTCGAAGATAACGCCGGTGTTCACCGCGGTTACTTCTCCCACATAGCCCAGGTCGGCTTCGCCCTCCAGCTTTTTGGCTTCGATAAGCCCGCCGTCCAGCCCGCATAGGCCGATAGCCTTCCCGCCGCTGCGGTTGAGCAGTCCGACCAGCCCTTTGTTTATCTTGCCGGACATCACCATCTGGACTACGTCTACCGTCTCAAGATCGGTGTAGCGCAGGCCGTCCACAAACCTGGTGGGGATGCTCATCGCGCTTAGGGTTGCGTTTATTTCGGGGCCGCCGCCGTGTACCAGCACCACCTTGATGCCGATAAGCGATAGCAGGACAATATCCTTCATTACCGCGTTTTTGAGTTCAAGGCTCTGCATGGCGTGGCCGCCGTACTTTACCACCACGATCTTGCCGAAGTACTTCTGAATGTAGGGCAGTGCTTGAATGAGAACGTCAGCGACTGCTATGTTGTCTTTAGTTATCATGAGCGGTAATCTCCGTTTATCTTTACGTAGTCGTAGCTAAAGTCACAGCCCCAGGCGACCGCGCCGCCTTCGCCCTGGCCAAGCGCTACTTGTATCTCTATCTCCTCGGCCTGCAAGACCTTGAGAGCCAGCTCCTCCGAGAAGTCAAGCCCCACACCATGCTGGCAGACAGTGACCACTCCGCCCTTCGAAGCCAGGGTAATCCTGACAAACTTGGGGTCAAAGTCAGCGCCCGAGTAGCCCAGCGCGCAGATTATTCGCCCCCAGTTGGCGTCTTTGCCAAACATTGCGCATTTAACCAAGTTGGAGCCGATAACCGATTTTGCCAACACCCTCGCGGTGGCGTCGTTGACGGCACCGGTCACCGTGCACTCGAGCAGTTTGGTGGCACCTTCGCCGTCCCTGGCCATCAAGCGGGACAGGTAGATGCAGACCCTGGCCAGCGCAGCCGCGAAAATGTCAAACTCGGGGCCGTGGGTGACAATCTGGTCGTTGCCTGCAAGGCCGTTTGCCAGGATAGCGCACATGTCGTTGGTGGAGGTGTCGCCGTCCACGCTGACCATGTTGAATGTGCTGGGAATTACAAAATCCAGCGCCGCCTTCAGCATGGGGGAAGAAATAGCGGCATCGGTGGTTAAAAAGGCCAGCATGGTGGCCATGTTGGGGTGAATCATCCCGGAGCCTTTGGCTATGCCGCCCAGGGTGCAGGTTTTGCCGCCCAGTTCAAAGGAGACAGCAATTTCTTTCTCCATAAGGTCGGTGGTCATTATAGCGCTGGCGGCGGCTTTGCTGCCCTCGGATTCTTCGGTGAGGGCCTGGCCCAGCTTGGGCATTGCGCTCTCTATTAGCGGGATATTCAGCGGCTGGCCGATAACCCCGGTGGAGGCCACAATGACGTCTGCGGGGTCTATATCCAGCAGTTTGCCGGCCATAAAACACATCCTGTTTGCGGCTTCTTCCCCGCCGGGAACACAGGCATTGGCATTACCGCTGTTACAAAAAATTGCCTGGGCCTTGCCATCTCTTAAATTAGCCTCGGTTAGCAGTATGGGCGCGGCCTTGACTTTGTTTGTGGTATAGCTAGCCGCCGCCGTGCAGACCACCTCGCTGCGGATAAGGGCGAGATCCTTTTTGCCCGGGCGTTTTGCAAGCCCACAACGAGCGCCCCCGGCCATGAATCCCGCCGGTGCGCAAACGCCGCCTAGGGTCGGTTTTATAGACATGCTTACGTTCTCCTTTAATCTCAGTTGACAGTGGATAATTCTGCTGTGCGGACAAATTTGATTATATCAGCTTGAGCGCTATCTTTCAAATCTATCGCTGCAGGTAATTTCGCAACTTTATAGCTGTCAATTATTTAGTTATCAGCCCTGTATCTTCAGGCAGTCCCAGGGATATATTCATGCACTGTATGGCTGCTCCAGAGGCTCCTTTGCCCAAGTTATCAAACCTGGCGGCCAGGATAGCGCGGTCGTCGTTTCCGCAGATGAATATCTCAAGGTCGTCCCGGCCAGCAAGGCGTGCAGGGTCGAGCATGGACTCGGGCAGGGAAGCTTCGGACTGCCAGGGCGCAACGCGCACAAGCTTTTGGTTGGCGTAGAAATCGGCAAAGAAAGCGCGAAGCTGCTCGGCGCTCGGCCAATTTTTCAACTGGCGCAGATGAAGAGGAACCGTAACCACCATGCCCGAATAAAAATCCGCGATGATGGGGTTGAAGACCGGGGGGGACGCAAGCAACGAAATTTTTTGCATTTCGGGTAAGTGTTTGTGGTTTTGCCCCAGGGCGTACTGGCGGGGGGTGGCATAGCAGTTGGGGCGGTCATCCCGGTCGTAGGCCGCTATGACCTGTTTGCCCGCGCCGCTGTACCCGGTTACGGAGTGCACGGTGAAAGGGTGGTCCGCGGCAGCAAGCCCTCTTACCACCAGTGGGTATACCAGCAGGTTAAAACCGGTGGCGTGGCAACCCGGCACACATATCCGCGCAGAGGCAGCTATCTTTTCCCGGTGGGCTGCGCAGAGTTCGGGCAAGCCGTATGCCCAGCTGTCTAAAGTTCGGTGAGCGGTTGAAGCGTCGACAATTGTCACACCGGGGTTAGTTATCCCCGAGACAGCCGCGCGGGCCGCATCATCGGGTAGGCAAAGAAAGACTATATCGGCGGCGTTAGAGACCGATGCCCGCGCCTTCTCGTTTTTGCGCAGGGCAGGGTCGATAGTGAGCAGCTGGATATCTTCCCGCGCGCTCAGACGCTCGTGCAGCCGAAGCCCGGTAGTGCCCTCGCCGCCGTCGATGAATACTTTGGTTGCCATGTCTATAACCTTCTTTGCTAAGAGGTTGACTTAATATTTATACCATATGTCTCAAACATTATACACGAACCGGCGCTAGATTTCAAGGTATTGATGTATATTTATCCGAAACTTTGGTTTTTTGTACGCTAGCACAAAAAGAAGGTTGCATGCAGTGTGGGGTTTGGGCAGAAGTTTTAGAAGTTGTGCGTTGTGTCTATCCGCCCCAATACTTCCGGTCAAGGCTGCGCATCTGTATCGCCCCGGCGATGTGCTCGGGTCCAATCAGCTCGGCGGCCTCGAGGTCGGCTACTGTGCGCGCCACTTTGAGAATCCGGCTGTAGCCCCGTGCGCTCAACCCCATACGGTCGTAGGCGGATTTTAGCAGCTTTTCGGCACCGGGCTCCATTTGGCAGGCTTTGCCCAGCAGGCTGGCAGGTATCTGGGCGTTGCAGGGGATGTTCTGCCCCCAGGCGGCAAAGCGCTCAACTTGCAACTTTCTGGCGGCGCTGACCCGGCTGCGCACCTGGGCTGAGCTTTCCTCTTTGCCAGCGGAGGTGAGCTGGTTGTACTCGACCGGCAGCACTTCCATCTGGATGTCAATCCTATCCAGCAGCGGCCCCGAAATCCGCCCAAGGTATCGGCTGATAACAAGCGGAGAGCAACCGCACTGCTGGGTAGGGTGACCAAACAGGCCGCAAGGGCAGGGGTTCATGGCGGCGACAAGCATGGTGCGGCTTGGATATGTAAGCCGCTGTCGGACCCGGGAGATGCTCACTACGCCATCTTCCAGCGGCTGACGGAGGACTTCAAGCACGTTCTTCTGAAACTGTGGCAGCTCGTCGAGGAAGAGCACGCCACCGTGTGCCAGGGAGATATCTCCCGGCCGGGGGATAGGCCCGCCTCCAATAAGTGAAGCTGCCGAAACCGTGTGATGCGGAGATCGGAAGGGTCGCTGCTCCAGCAGCGAAACACCCGGCGGTAGCAGCCCGGCTACCGAGTGTATCTTGGTTACTTCGATGGATTCTTGGCTGGTCATCGGCGGCAGGATTGAGGGCAGCCGCCCGGCCAGCATACTTTTGCCTGTGCCTGGTGGCCCGATAAGCAAGATGTTGTGACCGCCGGCTGCGGCGACTTCAAGGGCGCGCTTAGCCTCTTGCTGCCCTTTGATATCGGCCAGGTCAAGCGGGGAAAGCGGTGACGGTACGCGCTCGCTTTTGACGTCTCGGGCGCGGGGAAGAGCGGACTTGCCTCTAAGGAAGTCTACAACTTCCCGGGCATGGGCAGCGCAAAAAATTTCCACCCCACCGGCCACCGAGGCCTCAGCGGCGTTCTGGGTGGGGATAATCACCCGCTGAAATCCCAGCTTGCCAGCGTCCAGTACCATAGGCAGCACACCGGTTACTCCTCGCACCTCTCCAGAGAGTCCAATCTCTCCGATAACAGCCGTAGCTTTGAAGTCGAGGTCTTCGTACCCGCAGGCGACCAGAAGAGCAAGCAGTATGGGCAAGTCGTAGAACGAGCCTTGCTTCTTGGTGTCGGCGGGGGCCAGGTTGGCCACCACCTTGGAAACGATTGTTGGATAGCCCAAGTTTTGTACAGCCGAGCGCACCCTGTCCCGAGATTCTTTCACGGCGGCGTCGGGCAGGCCCACAATATCAAACCCGGGCATTGCCCGGCGGGAATCCACCTCAACCGAGACCATATACGGCTCGATTCCGTTAAGACCAAAGCTTGCCAATGAACTGTACACCGCACATCCCCCGATTGTCGAATTGTGTCAGATAGGCTATCTGTCAATTATAGCCGAAAAGGCTAATTTTGCCAAGTGCATAAAGCAAAACTGGGGAGGCTGGTGCAGGTTGACCCAAAATGAGTATGTCCAGAGTCGGTTGGGCGAGTGCGCTAGTTACTCCAACAGTTCGATTTTTGTGTGTACTTCAATGTCGGCGGCTTTGTAGTTTTGCTTGTACATTTTGGATACACGCCTAAGAGCAATATCGCATCCATCAGTGGAAGTTGTGCTTAGCAGCAAAATATACTGGCTGGCCGAAAACCGGGCGAAGACGTCGCAGCGGCGGGTGTTTTTCTGCACTGCGCCGAATAAGGCGCTCATTGCCCCCTTGCGCTGCTCGGGGTCGGGCATCTCACCGAGCTGGTCTGTTATGGTTAACAATACCACGTAGACGCTTTGGTCGCTGCGGGGGGCGGTGCGGGCAAGCACCTGGTAAACGCTTTTGAAGACTTCGTACTCGCAGTAGAAGGCGCCGTCGGCAGGCTCTATCTCCCTGAAGTCCTGGCGGATGATGCCTATGTCGATCTCTACGCTTTTGGCCGTTTTGGCTATCTGGCGGTAAAGATTGCGCAGCGATGCGGAGGGCTTTACCCCCAGCTCGCCCAGGAACAGACCACTGACAAAGTTGTAGTGGGCAATCGCCTTATTCTGTTGTCCTTGCCGGGAGAGCGCCATGATTAGATACTCGTGCACAACCTCCTCGAACTGGTCAATCATCAATGCTTTTTGGCAGGTGGTCTCCATTTCTGGGTAGCGCTGTTGGTCGGCCAGTAGACCAAGCAGATCGCCCACACATTTAAAATAGATGGATTTGTAATAGCTGCCCACCGGAACGATCCAGTTTTTGTAGCCAGAGGACGCCAAAAAATTGCCTTTGTAGAGTTCGATAGCGTTTTGGTAGTTTTCTATGCGCAGCTCAACCGGTTGGGCGGGGTTGCTGGCCCGTTTGTAAAGACCTTCAAATTCTTCAACATCTACCGTACAGGGGATGTCGTTGTTCCATTGGTAGGTGCCGCCTGTATAGGTGACGATGCTCTTAGCAAAAGGAAGATCGTAGTTCCCAAACACCGACCGTATGCGGTAAATCAAGTTCTTGAGCGCGTTTGCGGGGTTGTCAATATCGTCTTCTTCCCAAAGGGCGTCGTACATTTCGGTTGTGGAGATGGTCTTATGCCGAAAAGCGATCAAATATTCCAACAAATTCCAAACTTGGTAGCTGCGGGAAGATGAGTTTTTGACGAGCACTTCCCCCACCTGTATGGTAAAGCCACCAAACATGTTTACCTTTACAGGCGGTCCTTCCCACGTATATAGCCTTTGTGGAGAATCCTGCTTGCTCGTGCTCATTTAAGCACCACATCCTAATCTGTTGTTTAGAGCCTGAGTTATAATACAGTTTTGTTAGACAGTCAACGCTTAAATATAATGTCCGCGTCTTACGCGAACATTATGCAAAGCACTCAATATAAATGTAAATATCCAGTACAAGAACGGCCTCGACATACACTAACATTTATTTACAGCTATTCTGCATGAAAATTTTTTGAGGAGTCATGTAAAAAGCCATGGATTTTTCAAAGTCTTTCTGGTATAATGTCTTTCGGACATATATGGGAGAGCTTGTCCGGCTCGCTTTTTCGCCCATAAAATGTCATCACATAGGCCTCTGCTCAAGCATTTGAAGATTAACTTTGCGTTTACATTTTAACAACAACAGGGACAAACACACGTGTTAGAATCTAGAACGTGCCCCAACAAACTAATTGTCATACCATTGCAACAAGCAGTTTCAAAACATCCAAACCTGTCAGCCAGATACCGAGGACAAATCGCGCACTGCGCGATATTATAAAGCGCCACATTGTTTTATTTTTATCAAAGTTTTGAATGGAAGCGAGGAAGCAGTTTATGAAGTCTGTCGCGGAACTGGTGGAAATGCGGGATCGCACGCGTAAAGGCAAGTTTATCCGCAATGACCACCACGAAGGAATTAAGGTGGTTGTAAGCATGGGCGAGTGCGGAATTGCCGCAGGCGCGCGAGATGTACTGGCCGCCATAACCCGGGAGATCGGACAAGAAGAGCTGGAGGCACAGGTGACGCTCTGCGCCTGTCGGGGAGACTGTGGGAACGAGCCAATGTTTGAAGTGTTTGTCCCTGGTAAAAACGTGGCTGCCTATACCAAAGTGACCCCACAGAAGGCCGGCGAAGTCATACGAGAGCTTGCCAAGGATTCCTAAAGCCTATATTCACGGCAATTTACCTACTAATTAGGGGAGGTTGTAAGTTTAGATGGAAAGATCACATGTATTGGTTTGCGCGGGAACTGGCTGTGTTTCCTCAAGCAGCGAGGTCATTATCAAAGCGCTGAGTGAGCAGATAGAAAAGCAAGGACTAAAGGACGAGGTTAAAGTGGTTAAAACCGGGTGCTTTGGGCTGTGTGCCCTTGGCCCTATCGTGATAGTCTACCCTGAGGGAACCTTCTACTCTATGGTTGAAGTGGACAATATCTCCGAGATCGTAGAAGAACATTTGCTCAAAGGCCGGGTAGTTACTCGTCTAGTTTACAAAGAGACTGTCCAGGAAGACGGGAGCGTCACCCCATGGGATGACACCGGATTCTATAGAAAGCAAAAGCGTGTATCCCTGCGCAACTGCGGGGTAATCGACCCGGAAGATTTAAACGAGTACATAGCTTACGACGGCTATCAGGCTCTTGCCAAAGTCCTCACGGAAATGACTCCGCAGCAGGTTATCGACGTGATAACCGAGTCCGGGCTGCGTGGGCGTGGAGGCGCGGGCTTCCCCACAGGGCGCAAGTGGTCTTTTGCAGCGGCCCAGCCCCCTGGGCAGAAGTATGTAGTCTGCAACGCTGACGAAGGCGACCCCGGCGCGTTTATGGACCGTTCGGTGCTGGAGGGAGACCCTCATGTCCTAATCGAATCGATGGCTATAGCCGCTTACGCCATTGGGGCGGACAAGGGTTTTGTCTATGTGCGCGCCGAGTACCCAATTGCGGTCGACCGGCTGGATATCGCCATCAAGCAGGCCAAAGAGGCCGGGCTGCTGGGTGAGAATATCTTTGGTACCGGCTTTAACTTCGACCTTGAATATCGCCTGGGAGCAGGCGCATTTGTCTGCGGTGAGGAGACTGCGCTGCTAACCTCGATTGAGGGCAACCGCGGCGAGCCTCGGCCCCGTCCGCCTTTCCCGGCGGTTAAAGGCCTGTTCGGTCGACCCACCGTGCTGAATAATGTTGAAACTTACGCCAACGTTCCGCGCATCATACTCAAAGGCGCGGACTGGTTTAATTCTATGGGTACCGAGACCTCAAAGGGCACCAAGGTCTTCGCCCTGGGTGGCAAGATAGAAAACATTGGCCTGGTTGAAGTCCCGATGGGCACCACCCTGCGGGAGATCGTCGACGAAATCGGAGGCGGCATTCCGAATGGCAAGAAGTTTAAGGCAGCCCAGACCGGCGGGCCTTCGGGCGGATGTATACCGTCATGCCACCTCGACGTGCCCATCGATTTTGAGAGCCTTACCAAAATTGGTTCGATGATGGGCTCGGGCGGGCTTATCGTAATGGACGAAGACAGTTGCATGGTGGATATCGCGCGCTTCTTCTTGGACTTTACCGTAGACGAGAGCTGCGGCAAGTGCACCCCCTGCCGGATAGGCACCAAGCGCCTTTTGGAGATGCTCGACCGCTTCTCGCAAGGCAAAGGCCAGCCCGGCGACCTTGAAAAAATGGAAGAGCTCTGCTACTACATCATCAAGAATTCCCTGTGCGCTCTAGGACAGACAGCGCCGAATCCGGTGCTCTCCACCCTCAAGTACTTCAGGGATGAATACGAGGCCCACGTAAATGACAAGACCTGCCCGGCCAAAGTTTGCACTGACCTTTTGAGTTTTTACATTCTTCCCGAAAAGTGCAAGTGCTGCACGCTCTGCCTCAAGGTCTGTCCGACAAACGCAATCAAAGGCAAGGTGAAAGAACTGCACGTTATCGAGCAGGACAAGTGCATAAAGTGCGGCGTCTGCGTAGAAAAATGCAAATTCGGCGCTATTGTAAAACAGTAGCCGGAAGGGGGAAAAGCAAAGATGAGTAATGTTAACATTAAGATAAACGGCATGGCCCTAAACGTGCCGGAAGAATTTACCGTACTGGAAGCCGCCCGCCAGGCCCATATAGAGATTCCCACCCTATGTTACCTCAAGGGAATTAACGAGATTGGCGCCTGCCGCATCTGCGTTGTTGAAGTAAAGGGAGCCAGAACTCCTCTTGTGGCCGCCTGCGCCTACCCGGTATTTGAGGGTATGGAAGTGCTCACGAACACCAAAGAAGTGCAGGACTCCCGCAGGGTAACTCTGGACCTTATACTCTCTAACCACGACCGCGAGTGTCTTTCCTGCGTACGCAACGGTAACTGCGAGCTGCAAAGGCTTTGCTGGTTCTTTGGGGTGGAGACCGAAAACCCATACGAAGGCGAGATACTGGACAGCGAGTTTGACGACAGCACGGTCCATATGACCCGGGACAACAAGAAGTGCATCCTCTGCCGGCGCTGCAGCGCTGTCTGTAAGGACGAGCAAAGGGTGGGCGTTATTGGCCCCAACTACCGCGGGTTCAAAACGCAGATTGGCTGCGCGTTTGACCTCAACCTAGGCGAGGTACCCTGCGTGAGCTGCGGGCAATGCATAGTAGTTTGCCCCACCGCGGCTATTGTAGAGAAAGACCAGACAGAGGAAGTCTGGGCCGCGCTGAACGACCCACAAAAGCATGTGGTTGTACAGACAGCGCCTTCTATCAGGGCGACTATAGGCGAAGGTTTTGGTATGCCTATCGGCACCGACGCCACCGGCAAGATGGTTGCTGCCCTGCGCCGCCTCGGTTTTGACGCGGTGCTCGACACCAACTTTGGCGCGGATATGACCATTATGGAAGAGGCTACAGAATTCATACACCGCCTTGAGGGCGGCGAGAACCTGCCGCTTATAACTTCCTGTTCCCCGGGGTGGGTGAAGTACTGCGAGCACTATCACCCCGAGTTTGTCCCCAATCTTTCCAGCTGCAAATCTCCCCAACAGATGCTGGGCGCTATCATAAAGACCTGGTATGCCGAGCAAAAGGGTATAAAGCCCGAGGATATCTTTGTGGTCGGCGTTATGCCCTGCACCGCCAAAAAGTTTGAGGTAAGCCGGGAGGACGAAGCCGCTGCCGGAGTGCCCGACTGCGATGTGGCCCTTACCACCCGGGAGATTACACGGATGATTAAGCGGGCGGGCATAGAGTTTACCGACCTGCCCGACGAGAAGTTCGACGACTTGCTTGGCAACTCAAGCGGGGCCGGTATAATATTTGGCGCAAGTGGTGGCGTTATGGAGGCCGCACTGCGTACCGCAGCCGAGTGGATTGACGGCAGTGTTGGCGGCCCGATAGACTTTACCGAAGTGCGTGGCATGTACGGCGTCAAGGAAGCCACCTATCGTTTGGGCGGCAAAGAGTTCAACGTTGCGGTTGTCTCGGGCCTGAGAAACGCCGAAGAGATTCTCGAGAAGCTCAAGTCCGGCGAGAAGAAGTACCACTTCATCGAGGTTATGGGTTGCCGGGGCGGATGTGTCAACGGCGGTGGCCAGCCGATACAGATGGGTTATGTACGCAGCTTTATCGACCTCAAAAAGCTGCGTTCACAGGTGCTCTACAGCCAGGATAAGTCCTCACAATACCGCAGGGCACACCACAACCCGCAGGTGAAAGAGCTATACGACACCTGGCTGGGCAGCCCGGGCAGCGAGAAGGCGCACCATATTTTGCATACCACGCAGAAGGTGCGGGAGAGTTTTTAAGCAAATCGATAGCCTTACTATATAAAGCAGAGGCAGCCCGTTTGGGTTGCCTCTGTTTTTGTGTATTTAGCTAACAATTGGTCGTGAACTCTAAGTTATTGGTATAGGAAAAATCAAGTACAGCCCTAAAACAATGAAGCCCAAACCTATCGCATCTGCCCACATGTCGGCCTTCAACACATAATCGGGGTGTTTACCGTTGTAGAAAACGCCAATCTGCTTCCCTTGTACTATGGGATTGATTGTGAGTCTGCTGCAAGGCCGCTGGATATACTTTCCATCATCATAAAAACCAAGAATATTCTGAGACATTCTTATCTTTATCACGCCAAGAAATACGGTGCCGACGTCAATAGCTTCCCACCCAACTACCTTCGATTGCAGCTTGATTCCTCCAATTACTATCTTGTATTTTCGCCAAAGAACGCGTATTCCAATATAAATGAACAGCGCCCCAAAAATAAAGAGTATAACGCTCTCCACATCTGTCTGCCCGTTAAGCATAATGTTATCTCGCCCTTTCAACATTCCGGTATCTGTCGGCAGGTATATTTTACCACACCCATACCTCCACATCAACAAATTTCCAACCACCCCCCGCGACTAAAACGAAAAAATCTACCAATAATTCTACCATACGAGTTAGAGGGGTGGAATTAAAGTGAAAGCCGTTATCATGGCGGGCGGCGAAGGCCAGAGGCTGCGCCCACTTACCTGCGACATACCAAAGCCGATGACCCGGTTGTGCGGCCGGCCAATACTCGAATATATCCTCGAGTTGCTGGGGCAGAACGGGGTCACCCAAGCAGCGCTTACCCTTCGGTATCTGCCTGGGCAAATTATCGAGCACTTCCCCGAGGGCAGCTACGCCGGGATCGACCTTGCATTTGTGGAGGAGACAAGCCCTCTGGGCACCGCCGGCAGCGTAAAAAATGCTTGCGGTTCCGAGGACGATAATGTGCTCGTAATAAGCGGGGATGCCATGTGCGACTTTGACCTCGCCGCATTTGCAGCCGCCCATAAAAGCAGTGGTGCGGCGGTGAGCATCATAGGCAAGCGGGTGGCTGACCCCCGGGAATACGGTCTCATTGCCGTCGACCAGACCGGGCGAATCGCCGGGTTTATTGAGAAGCCGGCGTTCTCACAGGCGGTTAGCGACATTGCTAATACCGGTATCTACATGCTATCCAAGTCTGCGCTTGAGCAGATCCCCCAAGGTAAAAAGTTTGATTTTGCGCAGAATCTTTTCCCGCTGCTATTGGGACAAGGTGAACGATTAAATTGCTGGGAGGGCACCGGATACTGGTGTGATATTGGCGACCTTGACAGCTACATTGCCTGCCAGCAGGATCTGCTGCATGGCAGGATAAACTGCAACATGCCCGGTTTGAACAAACCGGGACAGATTACACAGGGTGCTGCGAAAATCACACCGCCGGTCTATATTGGCAGCAACGTGATGATAGAAGATGATGCCGCTATTGAACCCGGCAGCGTTCTGGACGACGGCTGTACTGTTGGTAGAGGGGCACGGGTTAGCGGCAGTATTGTCCTCCAAGGGGCGCATATTGCGCGTCGGACCCGGCTGACAGGTTCTCTTGTATGTGCGGGTGCTTCGGTCAAAGCAGGTGCCATGCTGTTTGAGGGCTCGACCGTGGGGGCAGGGGCCATTGTCGGCGAGCAGGCCACCCTGGCTCCGGGTGTAAAGGTCTGGAACCACAAGCGGGTGGAGGACGGCGCGAGGGTAAATGTTCACTTGCGCGAGGGTGTCGCCGCCCGGGATTTTTTTGATGAGCGCGGTATCACCGGCCAGATCGGGGTGGAGATCACACCCGAGTTTTGCGCTCGGGTGGGTGCGGCTCTCGGCAGCAAAAACCCCACCGGCAGTGTGGCGGTAGGCAGCGGCCCCGGGCGAGCCGCCGAGGTTATGAAGGCCGCGATCTGCGCAGGGATACAATCGACCGGCGCCCAGGCTATAGATTTCGGCTCGAGCTTTAGCGCTCAGCTGGAATTTTGCGCCAGCTTTTGCAACCTGGAAATAAGCGCGTTTATCCGGGGAGATCACCGCGCTTGGATACGCTTGCTCAGCGATGGTATGCCCGCCACCCGCGCCCTCGAGCGCGAAACCGAGATTCTCATCTCCCGCGGGGAGTTTGTCCGCGCGCCTTATGACAGAGTGGGCGACAAGGTGGATATGTCCGGTGTGGGGGCGCTTTATCGCTCTCAGCTCACCCGCTTTGCCTCTGGGGGCTTGACCGGTATGAGCGTGGAAGTGAAGAGTAAAAATCCGCTGGCCACCGCCACCCTGCGTGAGGCCTTGCAACGGCTGGGCTGCGACGTAGGCGGAGAGCAGCCTCTAGTCATCGAGATAAACTCTCAAGGGGACAAGCTGCGTATTTGGGACCCACAGAGTGGCGATACTATCCGCCACCACACCATTTTGGCAGCCTGCGCCGCCGGAGAGATGGAGCGCGGGCAGGATATAGCCCTGCCCTTCGACGCACCACGAGCTATTAATGTCCAGGCAAACCTACTGGGCAGGCGGGTGCTGCGTTACCTTAGCACACCAGCCGACAACAGCGACCTCGAGGCTAGAAAGCTAGCGAGAACCCAAATGTGGAGCCGAGACGCCCTTATGCAGTGCGTTATCTTCCTGCGGCTGGTGAGGCGTAACGGCGGGATAAAGGCTCTGCTTGAACGGCTCTCGACATTTGAAGTAAGCGTACGCACTTTGCAAACTCAGGGCAACCCCGCTGCCTTGCTGCGCGATATGGCTGGCCAGCAAACCGGCGGCATAGGCGAGGGCGTACTGGTGGAGGACGGAAAAGGTACCGTGCTGATAAAGCCGATGAAGAAAGGCGGTGGCCTGCGGATACTGGCCGAGGCCGTAAGCGCCGAAATAGCCCAGGAACTCTGCCAAAGCACCGAAGAGCTACTGCTAGGCGCAATGAAAAACCAGCCGCTGGAATAGCGTTTGCAGGGTCGGGTGGTACAATTTGCTCTGCGTATAAAAGGCGTACCAACCGCCCAGGATTAGGCAACGCAAGTGTACAATTGGAACGGTTTATTTAAGCGAAAGGCAGCGCTGTGTCAGTTACTATTCGTCAGTTGTTACAGGGTTTATCCTCACGCTTTTGGCATCGCCGCCCGGCCGTGCTGAGTAAACAGTGCAAAAACACCGTTAATATGAGCCAAAAAAATATCCCTTGACAAACTCGAACAAAGAGTGTAAACTATTTAAGATTATGTGGATTTTCCACAATACGATGCTTCAGGGTGGTGCGCATTGCTTTTAGCGATGCAAGCGGCTGCTTCGCCGGACCCGGGCATGTGCGGTTTACAAAAGAATAATACAGGGAAAACCACCCGCTCCAAGGCAGAATAGCCAAGGGGTTTTGGGTGTTATTTGCCTGTTGGTTAATCGTGCGTATAATCGTAAATATTTAACGGAGGTAATATTTGGTGCCAAAACAAAACGAAAAAAAACCGGGCGAAGAGCACGAGAAGAAGCGCAGAGGCCGCCCACCCAAAAAGAAGGTAGTGTCTGACCCCGCGCAAACTACACTGACTGCGGCGCAAACCGCACCGGTTCCGCAATCGGCTCAGCCCGCCAGAGAACCGGCAAGGCGGGGACGCACACCACAGAAAAAGCAAAAACCCATCGTAGAGCAGGCCAAGCAGGTCCAAACTAAACAGGCGCAGCCCAATCTGGCTAATCAGAGCCAGCCTGCTACAGATACTGGCTTGCCTAAGGGAAGGAAGAAAGGACCGGGCAGGCCCAAACGTAAGCCGCCGAGCGTGCGCATCACCCACCTGGGCGGTCTTGGGGAAGTTGGCAAAAACCTGACCGTCATCGAGTCGGCGGGGGAGAGCTTTCTCATAGACTGTGGCCTCACTTTTCCGGACGAGAGTATGCCTGGCGTCGACCTGGTAATCCCCGACTTTGCCTATGTTTTGCAGATACAGGATACGGTCAAAGGGGTGTTTATCACCCACGGACACGAGGACCACATCGGGGCGCTGCCCTACCTGCTCAAGCAGGTAAAGTTGCCGGTATATGGCTCTAAGCTGACCATCGGTCTTATTGAGAATAAGCTTAAAGAGCACGGGCTGCTGGGTAAGGTAACACTAAATGTAGTTAGCCCCGGGGATGTCGTACAGCTGGGCCAGAACAGCATTGAGTACATCAACGTCAACCACTCTATCCCTGACGCCTGCGCCCTTGCTTGTCACACGCCGGCAGGAACCATCATCCACACTGGGGACTTCAAGATCGACTTTACCCCAATCGACGGCGGGATAATTAACCTGGCCCGCTTTGGAGAGCTGGGCAGCAAGGGTGTGCTGGCGCTTATGAGCGACTCTACCAACTCAGAGCGTGACGGTTCGAGCCAGAGCGAGCGCACGGTAGGTGAAAACCTGGATAAGATTTTTGCCCTCTACCCGGATAAAAGAATCTTGGTGGCGACGTTCTCTTCGAACGTCCACCGGGTGCAGCAGATTATGGACGCGGCGGCGAAATATGACCGCAAGGTGGCAGTACAAGGCCGCAGCATGGCCAATGTTGTGGCAAAAGCCCTAGAACTTGGCTACCTGCGCATACCGTCGGGAATACTCATTGACATCGACGCGGCGGGCAAGTACCCGGCCGATAAAATAGTTATCATTACCACCGGCAGCCAGGGCGAGCCTATGAGCGCTCTTACCCGGATGGCCATGGGCGACCACCGCAAAGTGACCGTCGGTCCCGGGGACTGCATAATTATTTCGGCCAGCCCCATCCCCGGCAATGAGAAGCTAGTGACCAAAGTCGTAAACGAGCTGTTAAAGTCCGGGGCCAAAGTAGTCTACGAGAAGATGTTTGACATACATGTCTCCGGCCACGCCTGCCAGGGCGAGCAGAAGACTATCATAGCGCTGACAAAGCCCAAGTTTTTCCTACCGGTGCACGGGGAGTACAAACACCTCAAGCGACACGCCGAGACTGCGATTAGCATGGGGATTGAACCTAACCGAGTGCTCATTACCGACATCGGCAAGGTTGTGGAAATAGCCGGTGACAACATCGGCGTTGTGGACACCGTGCAAGCTGGCAAAGTGCTGGTGGATGGTTTGGGTGTCGGCGATGTTGGCAGCGTGGTGCTGCGCGACCGCAAACACTTGGCCCAAGACGGCCTGATTGTGGTTGTGACTACTGTCAATGGCGAAACCGGCGAGATACTTTCAGGGCCGGATATTGTCTCACGCGGTTTTGTCTATGTTCGCGAGTCCGAGGACATGATAGGCCGGGCCCGCACAATCGCCCGGGATTCGATAGAGCGCAGCATGAAGGGTAAAGCCAGGGAGTGGAATTTCCTCAAGCAGCAGGTTAAAGACGACCTGGGCGATTACTTCTGGCAGATGACCAAACGCAACCCAATGATACTGCCGGTCATACAGGAAGTGGACTAAGGTGTCTTGCGGTCCCCCGATAACCATATGGTTATCGGGGGCGATCTTTTTTTAATTTCCCCTTGACATTTACCCAGCAAACCGCTATTATACTTCATAGACGATTCGTACCAGACGATGCAGACTAGCCGTTACGAACAAGCATAGGGGGCAGGACAATGGGGCAAGGTTCACACCCGGCGATGCAAAAGTTCTTCCAAATACGGGCAGAGAAGCAAAAGCATATAGTAAACGCCGCCTTTATGGTCTTCGGCAAGCAGGGGTACCGCAAGGCGTCTATAGCCGACATAGCCAAAGAAGCTGGCACCACCAAGGGTATGATTACCTACTACTTTGGCAGCAAGAAGACCCTCTACTTCTTTTTGGTCGAGACTATTAACTCCAGCCTTATGCAGACAGTCAAGGAGAGGCTTGACCCGGGCAGCATGGATTTTTTCGAAAAAATAAAAGTTGTAACGGATATACAGGTGAGCGCTATCAAAGAATTCCCGGGGCTAATCAGTTTTGTAAACAGCACGTACTACGAAAAAGACCCGGAGGTAGCCGGAGATTTAGAGCAAATCACCACACCCGACAACGTCGAGCTTACCCGGTTGCTGATAGAAGAGACCGACCCCTCGAGCTTTAAACCTGAATTTGACTCGCGGATAATTCGCAAATTTACACACTGGGCAGCCGGTGGGTTTATGGAGGAGCTATGCGACAATAGCTGCGCAGATAAAGTGGATGAAATGGCGGCGCAGTTCTACGCGTGTTTGGATATGATGCGAGGAGCGTTCTACAAGTAAGTTATTTTTCACCCAGAGGTGCTACGTGTCAAAAGTCTTTGAGTTTATGAAGCCATACACCGGCCTGATTCTCTGTGCCGGCGCTCTACTCTTTGTGGAGGCTATGTGTGCGCTGGTGCTGCCCGGTTACATGGCTGATATTGTTAACCAAGGTGTATTGCCCGGCAACATACCGTTTATCTGGCGTACCGGCCTTATAATGCTGCTGATAACGCTTGCGAGTGTCATTGTCTCGTTGATAGCGGGCTACTTTGCCGCCAGGACAGCCACTGGTGTGGCCAACGATTTGCGCGCTGCGGTTTTTCATAAAGTGCTGAGGTTTTCGAACGCCGAGGTCAACCACTTTTCGACGTCGTCGCTTATAACCCGCACAACAAACGACATAACGCAGATACAGAATACGTTGATGATGGCGATACGACAGTTTATCTACGCGCCGATTATCGGCATTGGCGGGATAATAAGGGCCCTTGAGCGAAGCTCTTCCATGACCTGGATAATCGCTGTAGCGACCATTTCTATGGTGGGTATTCTGCTGGTTTTGTTCTTTGTTGCCTTGCCCAAGTTCAAGATGATACAAAGTCTAATCGACAGGCTGAACTTGGTCTCCCGCGAAAACTTGAGCGGTATTCTGGTTGTGCGGGCTTTCAGCACTCAGAACTTTGAGAAGAAGCGCTTTGAGAAAGCCAACAGAGAGCTGGCCGAAACCAACCTGTTTGTCGACACGGCGTTTGCGGGCATAACCCCGGTTATAATGCTTATCCTCAACCTTACAACGGCGGTAATCGTTTGGGTGGGGGCGCAGCAGGTGTCAGCCTTCCGAATTGACATAGGCGACATCTTTGCGTTTTTGCAGTACGGTATGCTGATAATCTTTGCGTTCTTGATGGTCGCGATAATGTTTGTGCTGCTGCCACGGGCTGTGGTCTCCGCCGAGCGGGTCAAGGAAGTGCTTGAGGCTCAGGGTAGCATAACATTCAAGAAGAATCCTACGCCGCTGCCGAGAGACTTTAAGGGCGTCGTCGAGTTTAGGGAGGTGTGCTTTCGCTACCCGGACGCGGTGGAGGACACCGATAGCATACTGGACGGCGTAAACTTTACCGCGAAACCGGGACAGACCACCGCTATTATCGGCGCTACCGGCTCGGGAAAGACAACCATACTACAGCTGTTGCTGCGCTTTTACGATGTGACCGGTGGTGCTATCTGCGTCGACGGAATCGACATCCGCGATATCAAAAAGGAAGACCTGCACAACAAGATTGGCTACGTACCGCAAAAAGCAATGCTTTTTTCGGGCAATGTGCGTACCAACCTGCAATACGCCGACAAAACCGCCACCGAAGATAGAATCGCCGACGCCGCCGACACTGCCCAGGCAGCCGCGTTTATCGCGGAGAACGAGGAGGGGTACGACTACAACATTGCCCAGGGAGGCTCGAATCTTTCCGGTGGGCAGCGGCAGCGGCTCTCTATCGCCCGTGCGCTGGTCAAGAACGCGCCGATATACTTATTCGACGACAGCTTCTCGGCACTTGACCTAAAGACAGACGCGCTGCTAAGGGCTGCCCTCAAGAGGAAGACTGGGGGCAGTACTATGGTGGTGGTCGCCCAGAGAATTTCGACAATTATGGACGCCGACCAGATTGTAGTGCTTGATCATGGGAAAATTGCGGGACAGGGCAGACACTCCGAGCTGATGAAAACCTGCGAAGTTTACAGAGAAATCGCGGTCTCTCAGCTCAGCGAGGAGGAGATGAACCTGTGAGCGAGAATTCAAATTCAACGCAAAACCAAACAGATTATAGTGATATTATGGGCGAGGGCGGGGAAGGCCTCGCGCAAAAGGCCAAAGACCCCAAAAAAGCGATAAAAAAACTAATGGTCTACCTGGCGCCCCACAAAGTTGCGCTTGTTATCGCCATGGTATTCGCCATCTTTTCCACAGTGTTTTCGGTAATAGGTCCGAGGTTGATGGGCCGGGTGACCACCGCTCTAGTGGACGGAATAGTGGCCCACTGGTTCGGTACCGGCCTGCTGACCAACTTCCCCTACATGGCGATGATTACCGGATGGCTGATAGCGCTCTATATAATTTCCGCGCTCTGCAGCTTGGCGCAAGAGGTCATAATGGCGCGCCTAGCGATGAAAGTTACTTACAAGCTGCGGGCAGAGATATCCGAGAAGATGCACCGGCTGCCTATCAACTACTACGACACCCGCACCCAGGGGGAGATACTCTCCCGCGTGACAAACGATGTGGACGCCATAAGCCAGACCCTCAACGAAAACCTTACCCGGCTTGTAACGTCGGTGACAACGCTTGTCGGCGTGTTGGTGATGATGCTCTGGATAAGCCCGCTGATGACCGCTGCTGCTTTAGCCGTAATACCGCCCTCTATGCTGATTATGATGGTTGTGCTCAAGCGCTCGTATGTCTACTTCGGCACCCAGCAAGAGGCATTGGGAGAAGTCAGCGGTATTGTAGACGAAACCTATGGCGGTCTGGGCATTGTCAAATCCTACAACGGCGAGAGCGACGCTGAAGAAAAGTTCAAAAAAGCTAACGGCAAGCTGCGCTCGGCCGCGTGGAAGGCTCAGTTCATGTCCAACATCGTAGAGCCGATATTTTCCTTTGTCGGCAACTTGGGTTACGTGCTGGTCTGCGTTCTGGGCGGCTTTCTGGTAGTGCAAAGGGTTATCACTATCGGTGACGTTCAAGCGTTTATACAGTATATACAGACCTTCACACAGCCCCTGGGTGAGCTGGGCGCCTCCAGCAATATGATGCAGGGGACTATCGCCGCCGCCGAGCGCGTGTTCGAATTCCTGGAGGAAGAAGAGGAAGTGCCGGACACCGAGAGGTCCCAGCGCAAGGAACGGTACGAAGGCCGGGTGAGCTTCCAGAACGTCCGCTTTGGCTACAACCCGGATAAAATTATACTCCACGACTTCTCTGCGGAGATCGAACCGGGGCAGACTGTCGCAATCGTGGGACCGACCGGCGCAGGCAAGACAACGGTGGTAAAGCTCCTAATGCGCTTTTACGAGCTGGGTGGAGGCAAAATTCTGATAGACGGCCACGACGCCACCGACTTTACGAGGGCAGACCTGCGGGATATATTCGGCATGGTACTCCAAGACACTTGGATATACAACGCCACCATCATGGATAATATCCGCTATGGCTCGCCCAGCGCAACCGACGCGGAAGTCATAGCCGCCTGTAAAGCCGCGCACTGTCACAAGTTTATCAAAACGCTGCCCGGCGGTTATGATATGGTGCTTAACGAAGAGGCGTCCAATGTCTCCCAAGGCCAAAAGCAGCTGTTTACCATTGCCAGGGTGATCCTAAAAAACCCGGCAATACTAATCCTGGACGAAGCGACCAGCTCTATTGACACAAGAACCGAGATTCTGATACAAAAGACTATGCAGGAAATTATGCAGGGGCGCACAAGTTTTGTAATCGCGCATAGGCTGTCCACTATCAAGAACGCCGACATGATTCTCGTGATGAAAGATGGCGACATAATCGAGAAGGGCAACCATGTGCAGCTGCTGAAGACAGGCGGTTTCTACGCCGATTTATACAATTCCCAGTTCGAGTAAAGGAGTAATATATGAGCCAAGAGATAACCACAACCGAAGTGACCGAAGTCGAAGTTAAAAAAGACAAAGCAACGCAAGCTGATGCGTCGGAAGAAACCGAAACCACAGAGAAGAAAAAGGGCAAAGGCAAAATTATTCTGGTGCTGGTGTTGACGCTGTTGCTTGCGGGCGGTGCGTTCTTCGGGTTTAATTTTTACATGCGGGGCGTTAACTACATCTCAACCGATAACGCCAGGGTGACGACCAACATAATTACGGTTATATCGCCGAGCGTTGGCAGGCTGGAGAGCTACACAGCTGTCGAAGGCCAGCGTGTAGAACGCGACGAAATTATAGGCTGGGTAGAACACGCGGGTCCCTTGCGTGCGCCGATAGACGGCCTGGTAGTAAGAAGTTACGCGGTGGAGAACCAAATGGTCTCGCCGATGGAGCCGCTGGCAGTTATAGCTGATGTTGGCCGGATACATATCGAGGCGAATATCGAGGAAACCGACATATTGCGGATACAGCGAGGCCAGGCCGCCACTATTACCGTAGACGCCTTAGGCAGACAGCAGTTTGCCGGCTATGTCGCGGAAATAGGACGGGTAACTACAGCCGAGCTTACCGGCAGCGCGTTGTTCTTCAACACCGGCGGCACCTTCACCCGGGTGACGCATCTTATCCCGGTTGAGATAAACATAGTAGACGACGTTGACCTAAGCTATCTTATCGGAGTAAACGCAAGGGTTCAAATCAGCGTTAGTTAATCAAGGAGGCGCACATATGAAGAAGATAATCGCGATTGCCGGCGCAGTAGTAGTTATGCTGGCGCTGGGGGTAGTTTTCCTTAGCGGTACGCTGGGCGGCGAGGAGATTGAGCGTCCGGTGCCGGTCGGCACGCTCACCCTGGAAAGACAAGATCTTGAGATAACCCTCAGCCTGACGGGAACAGTGTACAGCGCCCAGTCAACCGAGGTGCACTCCACTCTGCACTTCCCGGTGGAGACTGTCAACGTGCGGGTGGGGGATAGGGTAGAAGAGGGCGACGTGCTAGCAGTGCTCGACATGTCGGCCATAGAAATGGATGTACGGCAGCTGCAAGCCGGTTTGTCGGCTGCCCAGGCAGCGGCGAACCAAAGCCTAAACGCAGCCCGCAACGCCATGGAAGCCGCCCAAAGAGGCATAGAGACCGGCAACGACCCGGCCCTTATGAGCGCGCGCTTTGGGGTGAGCAGCGCCATGGTGGCCGTAGAGGCAGCGGACGCCCAGCTGCTTTCGGCGGGGGCGGCTCTGCACAATGCCCGCTCAGACCTGCGAGAATATCGCAGCGAGCGCAGGCGCACAGGTGATGACCGCTACGAGGACTTCGACCCCGTTCTCAGCCAGCTTAGGGGTGCTGTGGTAGCCGCCGAAGCCGCCCACACAAGCGCGCGCAACAACCTCGAGATGGCAAATGAAAACCTGCGTATCGCGCAGGAAAGCTACCAAGCCGCGCAGGTTCTCAGCGACGACCTTCTGGTCGCCCACCAGGATATAGTGTCGGGCGCGCAGGTTGGCACTAATTTTAGCGATATGCAAATAGCTATCCAACAGCTGCAAGACGAGCTTAAAAAAGCCGAGATTCTCTCGCCTGCTACCGGCACCGTTACGGCGGTTATAGCCGAAGAGGGCGCCATGGGAACCGGCCTGCTCTTCGTGCTTCAAGATGCCGACAACCTTATAGTTAAGACGAATATCCGGGAGCTGGACATAGCGACGGTAACCTTGGGCGACCGCGTGGATATCCGGGCGGACGCCACCGGCAGCGAGGTCTTCGCCGGGACACTTACCAGAATCGCGCCTACTTCGATACAAATGGCTCACGGCACAGGCCAGCAAGGCTCCTACGCCGAGTTCGAGAGCGAGGTCACGGTGCCCCAGGGCAGCGGCCTTAGAATCGGGATGAACGCAAGGCTTTCGCTTGTCACTCAGCATAGAGGAGACGTATTTGCCGTGCCGGCCGGGGCTCTCACGACCAACGAGCAGGGCGATCGAATAATCTTCGTCGCGGTCCCAGGTGAGGGCGGCGGATACATCGCGCAAGCGCTCCCCGTAACCACCGGACTGCAAACACAGCAGCTGGTTGAGGTTTCGGCCCAGACTTTAACAGACGGCGTTTTAGTTATCACAGACACCAGAGGTATACAGCCCGGGAGGCTCGTAGCCCCACAAGTAAACGGGTAAGAAAAAGATACCTATGTGTAATATTTTCTTTTTTGGTGCGGTTAATTTTTGCAGACCTTAGCGCGCCTCGGTAAATAGAGCACCGGCGTTGCAGGGGACGATGCACACATCGTCCCCTGCGGATTTTAACTCTCTTGCCCTAAACAAAAATTATTTAAATATTTGACTAAAGCGCAAATATTTGGTAAATTGTATTGACGCTATAAATGGACAAGCGGCAAAAAGTTCTACATGACCACTTAACCCCGTTTAACTGACATTTTTTGGGAATAATATTTATGACGAATAGGCGGGAGGGCCCGGCGTGAAGTTCAAACAGAACCAAAAGTACAACACCATAGCGATATATGCGCTGGGCGTTATTGTCGCGGCTCTGCTAATCTTTATGTTCTTTGGGCATATCGGAGATATTATAGCTTTTGCAGCGCGGATAGTGCGACACCTTATGGCTGTGGTTTACGGTATTGTGTTTGCGTTTTTGCTCAGCCCTCTGCTTAAGTTGTTCGAAAAACATCTGCTGCCGAGAGTGTTTTCCAAAACCAAGATAAAGCCAGGGGCTAATCGAGCCATAGCCATGGTGCTCACTTACCTGGTGACCTTCTCCCTGATTGCCCTAGTTTTGGCCATTGTTATCCCAGAGATCATTAACTCTATAACCGGAATATGGGGCCAGGTACCTTTATTCCGCAGGACGCTGAATGACTGGTACTTGAGTGCTAACGCTTATATAGCGCAGTTTTCCGCCGGGGGGGCGGACGGCGATGTATTCGCGGTCTTCTTAGCTGATATGGTCGAGAGTCTGTGGAGTTCAGCGAACCTTTTGATGGAGCGCTCTTTTGACCTTGTAAACGACTCCCTCGCCTCGCTGGTAGTGGCTGCTACCACTATAACGACCGGCGTTATAAACATTGTGCTGGGCATAGTAATCTCAATTTACATCCTCAAAGACAAAAAACGGATTTTCGCCCAGCTAAACAAGACTGCTATTGCGCTTTTTTCCAAGCGCGCCTACTTGCTTATTTACGACACCGCCAAGGACATAAGCCGTATTTTCAGCGGGTTTGTGACCGGCAGGACAATTGACTCGTTGATAATTGGCGTAATCTGCGCTATAGTTATGCCTATAATTGGAATAGAGCATGTGGCGCTGATAACTGTAATTATAGCCATAACCAACTTTGTTCCCATCTTTGGTCCGATAATCGGTGCTATTCCCAGTATATTAATACTGCTTACGGTAGACTACATGATGGCGCTGCGGTTTGGCGTATTTATCCTGATATTGCAGCAGCTTGAGGGTAACATCATAGGTCCCAAGATAACAGGAGATATAATCGGCCTGCCGCCGATAATGGTAATCATCTCTCTTGTGCTCTTCGCCGGTCTGTGGGGGTTCTTGGGTATGCTTATCGGTGTGCCTGTGTTTACGGTTCTTTACTCAATTGTTAGGCGGTTTACATCCTACCTTCTGGCTAAAAAAGGCTACCCCACCGCGACTATGGAGTACACCGTCGAGCGCAACCCGCTGATAAATGAACCTGCGGAACCCGACCTACTGCCTGAAGCGGAAGAGGGTTAGAGGGCAGATATATGCGCTTGTTCGTAGCGGTAAACTTTGGCTCTGGCGTCTGCGCTCGCCTGACCTCGCTGCAAGGCGAACTAAGAGGCAAGTCTCGGCGCGGGAGCTTTACCCTGCCGGGGAATATCCACCTGACCTTGACCTTCTTGGGTGAGTGCAGCGGTGAGCAAACCGCAGCCGCCAAAGCCGCGCTGGATGCGGTTTGCTTTGAGCCGTTTACTATTGAGATAGACCGCGTGGGGTGCTTTAAGCGCGGCGATGGCGATATCTGGTGGGCAGGGGTAAGCGAGAGCAAGCCCTTGCTCGTTTTGCAGAACCAGCTGACAGACAAGCTGACAGATGAAGGTTTTGTGCTTGACAGTCGCAAATACAGCCCGCATATCACACTTGGGCGCAGGGTTGAGGGGGATATAACCGGGTGGAGTATAGAACCCTTTGTCGAAACAGTGTTATCTGTCGAACTGATGAAGTCGGAACGCATACATGGTAAGCTAAGATATACGCGAGTTTACAGGAAGGCGGCGGAACCGATATGATTGAGACGAAGAGCTTAACCTTGCGACCATTTGATCCCGGCGATTTTGAAGCTGTCCACTCGTGGGCCGCCAACCCCGAAAATACGCGGTATATGGCCTGGGGGCCAAACACCGAAGAGCAGACGCGGGAATTTTTGGCTTCAGCGCAAGATGGCAAAGACTTTGCCGTTGTGTTGAAGGCGAGCGGCAAAGTTATCGGCAGCTGCGGGGTATACCCCGACAGCGAGAACGACACAGGCCTGCTCGGTTGGATACTCCACAAAGACTTCTGGAAGCGCGGCTATGGCACCCAGCTCGGCGGCGCGCTGGTTCGCCACAGCTTTGAAACCCTGAAGCTTCGCCGTGTCCACGCCCCATGCGCGGCCGAAAACTACGGCTCTTGGCGGGTGATGGAGCGAAACGGTATGCGCCGCGAGGCCCTGCATGTAAAAGCCTTTTGGGCGCGAGTGGACAAAAAATGGGTCGACAGCGTAGAGTACGCCCTGCTCGCGGAGGAATACCCGCGATGATATTTAGCTACGGCCAGACAGAAATAAGCCACCTCCAAAAGCGGGACAAAGCTCTGGGAGCGGCTATTGACGCGATCAGGCCGATTGAACGCGAGGTCAACCCCGACCTATTTTCGGCGCTTGTAAACACGATTGTCGGTCAGCAGATATCTGTAAAGGCGCAGGCGACCATCTGGGGGAGAATGCAAACCGGCCTCGGCGAAATTACACCGCAGTCCATACTAAGCCGCACCCAGGAGGAGCTGCAAAGCTTTGGTATCTCGTTTAGGAAGGCGGATTACATAAGAGGTGCGGCAGAAAGAGCCGCGGACGGCAGGCTTGACTTAGCCGCGCTGCACCACAAGGCTGACGCTGAAATTTGCCGGGAGCTGACCGCACTCGACGGAATTGGCATCTGGACGGCCGAGATGCTTATGCTGTTTTCGATGCAGCGCCCGGATATTTTGAGCTTCGGCGACTTGGCAATACTGCGTGGTATGCGTATGCTCTATCGCCACAGGGAGATAACAAAGCCGCTCTTTGAGAAGTATAGACGGCGATACTCGCCATACGGTTCTGTGGCCAGTCTGTATTTGTGGGCGATAGCCGGCGATGTAAATTGAAGGCAAATAGACACAATAACAAACAACCATAGCACGAAAGGCTTTTGTATGCCGTGGTAATTTTGCCGCAGTATTCTTGTACCCTAACTTTTACATGTTTTACTTTTAAGATCCCTCGCAACCTCCAGTATAGGGAGTGGCCAAAAGGCGTTGGCTTAGTGGGTTGATGTCTTTTAAGGTCAAGGCCTTTAAGGGCTAAGGTCAAGGTCATTAAGGTCAAGGGACCAATACTGATTCTGCCTGCGGGCAGGGGATAAGGTGCCGCTCATGCCGCGGGGGCACATACTTTTCTTTGTCTCGCCAAAGAAAAGTATGCAAAAGAAAGGCGACTGGGGGGAGGACCGACGCTGCTTCGCTCACAGAGTGCGTTCGCTACGCGCT
>Ga0131853_10001525_pt1 | contig 41344 bp, 40 predicted proteins | sample TergutLab28metaG_FD_92764 | JGI IMG/M metagenome (GOLD analysis project Ga0131853, IMG submission 92764) | Labiotermes labralis P1 segment gut microbial communities from Petit-Saut dam, French Guiana - Lab288 P1 (version 2) (version 2) | ecosystem: Host-associated > Arthropoda: Insects >...
AAAAAGGTTTTCCCCCCCCCCCCCCATTTTTTTGTATAATAATTCTTATAAAAAAGTAAGGGAGAGGATTATATGAAGCGATTAAGATTAGTAACTATTACAGCAAGTGTGGTCTTGATGCTATTACTTGTAGCCTGCGGCAATGCAAGCGGCGAGGCTCAGTTAAATGAAATTCCTTCAAACGAAGTTATGTCACTCCAACAAGAACTCGATACTCTGCAAGCAAATATTGTAAGTCTGCAAAATGAAAATGCTATATTGCAGACCGAGATGTTGGCTTTATTTACGCAGGGTCAAACCATCACAAGTGAGTCGGTGCACTGGGAATACCATACTGAAAGTGTTGACCGATGGGTTGAAGGGCGCGCCAGAACATCTGCCGATGTTATTAGCAGAGTAGATGCTCATTTGAATCAAATGGCATCAGATGGATGAGAGCTTGTTGCCACTTCGCAAGTAGAACATAGAATTTATATGCACATGAGAAGACCTCTTCCATAACAAGCTATATGCAAACAAAAAGCAGGCGTTTAAGTTCACGCCCGCTTTTTGTTTTTACCTCTATAGCATATCATGATGACTCACATTCACAAGCAAAATTATTTTGCCATCTTGATACCGCCAGAATATTCTGATGTCCATATTTACACTGCTCTCAAAAACATCATCTTCAAATATATTCTTTAGTCTAAGCACCTTTTTGGTTCTTAACGAAGGGTAGAATGGGTTGTTTTCAAGAATCTGAAGCTTTGAATATATTGCTCGCTGCTCTTTTTTGGAGAATTTTTTTATGCTCTTTTCAAAACTCTTGGAACTAACAAGCTTATACATCACTGTCGTCCTCTAGGTCAATACCAAAATCTTTAAACATGCCATCAACGCTATCGTATACGATGCTGCCCTCAACATCATGCTCCTTAATTATTTTAGCTAGTTTTTCTAAAGTTTCCTTAGGGCACACCACAACAGGACAAAGGAAAATACCTCCATCTTTTTCTATGACCTCAAAAGTATCCCCTTCTTTTATGCCCAAATTGACCACAACCTCTTCTGGCAAAGTTAGTTGGGATTTTTCTTTCAATTCAATCAACATGCAGCTCACCTCTTAAAAATACCTAACTTTCCGCTTTCTATACTGCCCACTCACCCTGCTCAAACACCGCAACCTTCTTACCATCATATGTCTCACCAATAATAGACATATCAGCAGAACCCATCATAAAGTCTTCATGGGTAAGCGATGTATTTATGCCCAGAGCATGTTTCTCCTCATCACTGTTGGCTTCCAGCCCGCCTTTTACGGTATATGGATATGCCTTGCCAAGCGCAAGGTGACAAGATGCATTTTCATCATAAAGTGTGTTATACCACAATATGCCAGATGCAGATATAGGCGAAGAATGCGGTACAAGAGCCACCTCGCCAAGGAAATCAGCATTTGGATGTGTTGTCAGCAATTTTTCTAGCAAATGCTGATTCTTTTCAGCTCCATACTCTGTCACCTTGCCATCTTTAAATTTCAACCAGAACCCGTCAATCACATCGCCCATATGTACAAGCGGTTTTGTAGCATATACCACGCCATTTGTACCTGTGCGATGCGGCGTTGTGAAAACTTCTTCTGTAGGGATATTCGCTATGAAATTGTAGCCTGTGCCCGCCTTTTCGCCACAAGCAACCCACTGATGACCCTCAGGCAATTCAATTTGTAAATCCGTTCCTGCCGCATTTTTAAAATGCAAATATTTAAAGTTGTGTTTCATCAAAACATCAACTTTCTTTTGCATGGTAGCTATATGTTGTTTCCAATTCTCTACAGGGTCTGTGGTATCATCCACGCGCGAAGCGGCATAGATAGCATCCCACATGAGATTCATTGCTTCTTCTGTGGTCTTGGCATTAGGGAAAACCTTTTCAGCCCAAGATTCTGTGGGTACAGATATAAGCGTCCATTGCACAGCAGAGGCTGAAACCTTGTCAGAAAGCGGCTTGCCAATCTTTGCACCAACTTTTTGTTCTTTTTGGATGCGTTCTGGGTCTACACCCTTTAGGATTTCTGGGTCTGTGGCATACACAGCCATCATGTTAAAGCCTTCGTCCACAAAATATTTTACGCGCTCTTTCACCCAGTCATATTCATGTCCAAAATTTGTATCTGGTGCAAACAGATAGTTAATGCGCATAGATTTTTCATCATTCCACAAAATCTCGACACACTCTGCGCCCGCTTTGTATGCTTCTTCCATAGCCAAGCGCGCAAAATATGCGCAGTCCACAGGGCAGCGTATAAGCAACTTTTGACCTGGCTGGATGTTTACACCTACATTAACAGCTAACTTTACATACTTTTGCAATTTGTCGCTCATATTTTCCTCCTAAAGGTTAAGATTCACAGTTAGGTATTACTGAACATCAAGTAGGCCCGATTCCACAGCTTCTACGATAGCTTCCAAAGCTTCCGCCGCTTCCGCGCCAATGCAAATAAATTCCACGGCATCGCCGCTTTTTATGCCCGCGCTAACGATTCCTAGCACCGACTTTAGATTGTATTCAATCTCATTAAATTTGAGCTTTACATCAGCATCAAAAGGTCTGCATATAGAAACCAGCGCACCCGCTGGTCGTACATGCAATCCATTTTCATTTTTTATTGTAAGTGCTTTGGAGACCAATTCTAAAGCCATGAAACCACCCTCTTTTGTGTGTTGCTTATATAGTAATACAGCTTCAAACAAGTAATATCTGCATTCTTGAATGAACTTGAAGCATTGTTCATTCAGAAATTTGCTGTTACTGTTTTTAGGTAGTGCTACTATAGTATAGCAACTTTTTAAGGAAATTGCAAGGCAAAATAATTGAACCGCGGAAAAACACCCAAGCAGTCCATTTGGGTGTTTTGGAGCAATGCTATTTAATCACTTGTACTCTCCAACACATTTATGCTATACTTATCAAAAGTCGAAATATATCAAGGGAGTGAGAAAAATGTCTTGTGTTAGCAAATGTTTATGCCCAAAAACTGAATGCCCGCGCCATAGCAAGTGTTGCGAATGCGTGAAAAACCACCGCGAAACCGATAGTATGCCATTTTGCCTATTTGCCAATAATGATGGTAGCAAAAGCATGGAGAGCTTGTATCATAAGCTGAAAGAGAGGTTTGAATAGTCGACTTTTGTTACAATTAGGTTACAAATCGCGGAATCTATTGCTCTTGCAGGGTTTTTTTGCGATAATGAGCGTATATATAAAATTTTGGAGGGGTAATAGATTATGAACGAAATTATGAGCAAAGTTAAAACGGAATATCTAATGTTGGCAACTAGGATATGTGCGGGTGTGCTAATTCTGCTATTTTTCTTGCCATGGATATCAGTAGTAATACCTGGTTTTGGTAGCGAAAGTGCTAATGGCTGGACTATGTCTCTTGGCACAGGCGAATTTGGCGATGATGTAGGCGCAACCCCTGTGGCTTTATCACTTTTACTGTTGCCTTTAGCTTTACTTGTTGTTACTTTTTTGCAATCTACTTTCCAAAGTGCAAAGCAATTTTCTCTTATTTTAGTTTGTGTAGCTGGTGCAGGTTTTTTGTTTATGATAATCTCGCATGTGGCATTGGGTAGCACTTTAACCGACCCTTGGCTAGGAATCAACCTTTTTGCCATGTTTGCCACATTCTTCTTTTACTTTATGTACTTTGTTCATATTGCGGCATTGTCAGCTTGTGTGCTTATGTTTTTAAAGGGCGGCACCGTGACTACCACTTCTGGCTCAGGTATGGCTAGCCCATCTCCGCAACAAAGCAGCACCGTATTCTGCAACAAATGCGGCGCAACCTGCGACCCAAGCGTATCCAAGTTCTGCAATAACTGCGGAAATGATTTAACAGCATAATTATATTCTACATAAAATCCCGAGCATGTGAAAACTCGGGATTTTTTATTTTGTCATTACTTTTCGCATAATAGCCATCACAATACGTATCGGCAATGGCTCAAATCTACGCGCAACTTTTTTAAGCGACTTCGCTATGGGGATATTTTGCGGACAAACTTTTTCACATTTGCCACAGCTATTACAAAGCCACGCACTATTTGGCTTTTGCTTGACTATGCCTATGGTGGTAGAATAAAGTGTCATGCCTTTGAACCACCCATGCCCATAACTCGCATTGTAAGTAGAAAAACAAGCAGGAATATTTATCCCCCTCGGGCAAGGCAAACAATAATTGCAGCCCGTACAATTGATTTTATGTGTCTTTTTCAGCAAATCTACCACATCATCGTAGACAGACAGCTCTTTGTCGCTCAGTAACCTAAAGTCATTTGCAGAGCGCAAATTTTGCCCCATTATCCACGAACTACTCATACCACTAAGCACCACAGTTACACCGCTTTGATTCCACAGCCACCAAAGTGCGTGGTCGGCAGGCGTTAAGTCTGGATTGGACCTTTCAAATACCTCGACAGCCTGCTTTGGCAAACCTGTAGCAAGCGTACCTCCAAGTAGCGGTTCCATAATAATCACAGGTATGCCCTTTTCTTCCGCGGCAAGCAGGCCAGTTTTGCCCGCCTGGTAGTTCTCGTCATAATAGTTATACTGTATCATGCAAAATTCCCAATTATAAGAATCCAGCACTTTCAAAAATTCACCACATGTGCCGTGATAAGAAAAGCCAATTTGGCGTATCTGACCAGCGGCTTTCTTTTTTGCTATCCATTCCTCAATGCCCATTTTCCGCATAATATCCCATTGGTCAAAATCCGAAACATGGTGCATGAAATAATAGTCCACATAGTCCGTCTGCAGTCTTCGCAGTTGCTCGTCAAAAAATCTATCAAAATCATCGGCGGTCTTGCACAGCATTAGCGGTAGCTTGGTCGCTATATACACATCCTTCCGCTTATCATGCTTCGCCAGAATCTCGCCTAATGTCTTTTCGCTATTCGGGTATATATAGGCTGTGTCAAAAAAATTCACACCACCGTCAATGGCAACCAAAATCATGCGCTCTGTCTCAGCCTTGTCGCGCGGAAAACGCATACAGCCAAGCCCCAGCGCAGATAGCTCATTGCCCGACTTTTCATCTTTTCTATATTTCATAACATCCCTCTAATTCAAATATGGATGGTTGTACATCTGAATCAACATATGCAAGTTCATCTGGTTACGAGCTATGGTCACTTCATGATTCAATATTGCAAGCATTGCGCGTTCCAGCTCCAGCCAAGTCGCCGAGCCTGTAATATAGCGCAACATAGCATCTTGATAATCCGATATAGCATTTTCTAAATCAGTCCGCGCTACAACTTGTTGCTCCCTCAAAGCCTCAATATCATTATAAAGCGAACGCACACGATTTTCCAAACTATCCATAGCATTATTTAGCGCACGCTCTGCGGCACTGATATCATTGCGCATTTCTATCACAATAGTGGGGTCATGGTCGCGCCCACGATAACGATATCTTGGTTCTTGTTCCTCGCGCATCAAAAGTACATCATAGCTAAAAAACACATATTCCGCAAAGTCCAAATCCAATTGCAAAAGTGCCAAATTGGGCGCGTTCGCCAGTTGCGCCGTCACATGTGTCTCCAGCACAATTTGTCCGCTTGTAGCCCACGCTAGGTCAGTTATTGCTACAATCGTATCAGAAGGCAAGCCCAGCATCGTATTAATGGACATGCGGCTATTGGCAAGCGATGTCTGTAAGCCCTCTAAATTTGTGCGCGTGCGTTCCAAGCCACTTTGCGCATTGCGCAAATTAGCCTCACTCTCCATGCCCAAATCATGCATCAGCTCCACAATAACAATATTGCGTTCTTCCACATATAATTGACGTTCCAAAAGCACTATATCCAGCTCTGCCCGAGAAATCTCCGCCACCGCGTTGCGCAGTTGCAGTTCATTTCCTGCTCTTACCATCTTCGCGTTTATATCCATAGCAACAAGCTGATTGCGCACTGCTTCACGCGCACGCAGCATCTGCACCTCAGCCACAGTATATTTACGGCGCGTAAAACCACGTATATCATTATCGCTCAAAAAATCATTAATTTCGCGCTCTTCACGCTCCACAATTACCCTATTTTCCTCTAGGGCAAGCAATCTTGCATCGCGACTATTTATCATATCCAGCGCAGCCTGCAAATTCACACGCAATGTAGGCTCTATAGCAGAAATTTGCCCCAAAACCGAATAATCCATCGCAATAGTCGAAATCCGCACAAGTCCACTAGCATCATCCACAAATCTCGTAATCGGCTGACCATAGGTTATCTCCGCCGCATCTTCCGCATGTCGCAAAAACCCATCCACAATCACATAATCATCAGCATCAGCCGCAAATACAGCAAAGCTCTGTGACATTACCATCACACCTACCAAAATAGCCGCATATATCTTTTTCCTCATCGTCAATCCCTCCATCATGTCATTATACCCAAGGATTGTGAACTTTATATTACATCCAGACAGCACAAAAGCCCCACAAGGGGGCTTTTGCTTATATCTGTGTTAGTAATTACGATTACTCGTCGTCACCATTGTCATAGCCATTGCCATTTTCATAGCCGTTGCCATTGCCGTTTTCGTAACCATTGCCATTGCCGTTGCCATTGCCGTTATCTACATCAATAACATCAGTAGCTGGAGCAGCAGCACCACCAAGAGTTACAATAGTACCTCTAGCTGGTTGGTTGAAGAAGAACTGTTGGCTCGCGCCATAGCCTTCCCAAGATACGTCTACGCCTAGAGCATGACCAAGAGCAGCAAATGGAATGAATACTGTGCCGCCTACGTTACGTGGAGTTTGACCAGCAGGCATAGTGTTAGCAATACCGTTCACTGTGAAGGTTGTAGAACCAGTTGTAAATACAATGATTCTGCCGCCAAGAGAAACAGTAACTTCAACTTCTACGCCAGGAGCCCACTCAACAGTGCGTTGACCGCCTGCTGTAACGAAAATCCAGCTTATAGCATCTTCAGAACCATAAACTTGAGCAATACCTCTCATTGGGAAGAAGTTTGTGCCATTGTCATGGAACATTGGTGTTTGCTGACCATGTTGGTTAGTCATAGTAACAGTTTGACCGTCGATAACAACGATAGCACTGTTTTGTGTAGCTGTTACTGTAGCAACAAGTGGGTCTACTTGTACGCCACCGCCAGTACCGTATGCACCAGGCATAGTTACATTAGCGTATGGTGTGAACTCAAGACCACCGAAACCATATCTACGGAAACCTGCGTTAGCTGGGTTGTTGTTGATACCAGTGTGTGGACCAGTAGAGCCAGCGTTCATTGTGATGCTTTCGTTGTCAAGAATCGCAGTACCACGAGCGATAACGCCATAAGTACCTACAGGGATAGCTTGGTCAACGAATAGGTCAAGGTTAGAGAATGTCAATGCAGATGGAGCTGTGCCAGTAGACTGACTTTGTACTACAGCGTTAATGGTGTTAGAACCAAGAACCATAGGTTGAACATGAACATTCAACGCGCCTGTAGCTTCAATGTCACCTGTAGCAATCGGGTTGAAACCAAAGTTTTGTCTTGTAGAAGCAACACCGAACTCAGAGATAGAAAGTTGAATTTGACGATCTCTTACAAGAGCACCAACTTCAAGTTCTCTGATTGTGATGTCAGCTACGTCAACACTTTGATGACGATGTGGAATGTTTGTTACTTCAGACTCGATAGCAAGAACTTGTCTAACCTCTGCCAATTGGATTGTTGGAGATGGGTAAACGAAATCGAAATCGAAAGCAGCAAGAGCTCCACCAACTTGCTCTACTGTCATGTATACATCAGCATCGCTGTTAACGTCTACAGAAAGTAGGAAGTCCATATCAAGTTGCCATCTACCAAGATCATCATCAGTAGCTCTTAGGTTACGAAGAGTTACACTGTGACCATCTTCAGAGAAGATAACCATTACATCGCCAGCTTGGTCGCCCGCACCAGAGATGATTCTGTTAAGGTTTGTTCCTTCAGGAACGATATTGTGGTACAATACCCAATCGTTGAAACCATTACGTAGGTTTGTAACGCCTGGAGTACCAAGTTGTGAAGAATTAAATCTTACACCAGCAATCTTAGCTGTTTCAAGAAGATCGCCATCAGCATCTGTCAATGTAAGAACGATGTCTCTCCAAAGAGCAGAACCAGGTACATTTTCAGAAAGTCTTACGCGAGCCGCTAGGCCATCGAAATGGTCAAACGATTGTGCAAGCATGTTTGTGCTGTTAGCAAAACGATTTGTATAAACGCGACCTGCAACGATTTCAGTCATTTCGCCTTGTGCATTTGGTGTATGCTCAAGTCTCAAGCCACGATTAACCAAGCTAAATACTTCTACAGCTGCAGGAGCAATAATTCTGCTTGCGCCGTTAGGAGCATTGTTGTCTGGATTGTGGTGATGCAAACCAGCATCAGCAGCAGTAGCGCGGAAGCCACCACCTGTGCTGTTGCTTAGTGTAACTTCGATATCTGTACCCCAAACTGGGTTACGTGGGTTACGATGTTCAACCATAAGGTTGTTAAATTGCAACCAACCAGCTGTTGCGCCACCTACCATTGGCAAACCATTCATAACGATATGAAGTCTGCTTTGACCTGTGTCAGGATGCTCAGAACGGAAGATAAATGGTGTTCCGCTTGTGCCAGCTAGGTTAGGAACTGCACTTGATGCAGTGTTAAAACCAGTTAGGTTAGTTTCAGTAAAAGTAAAGTTATCTGTGAAGTTACCCATTCTACCAAAACCATTAATTCTAAGTTGGTTTGCACCAGTATGGTTGCGAGCCCACACATAGTCATAAGGAAGTGTTAATGTGATAACACCTGTGCTGTTAAAGCCAGTACCTTGCTCAGAGATGCGAAGGTCTTGGATAAGAACAGAGCTATGACCGATGTTTACGCCGCCAACTTTAGTCATTTGAACGCCACGGCCTGTACCTGTTACAGATTGTGGTGTTGTACCAACTTGAGCAGGTGTAAGAGTATCACCTGTTCTTTGAACAACATTTAGAGAAATTTCATCGTTGCTTGTAGCTTGAATAGCAAGAGGAACACGAAGCATGTTACCAGCTGCATTTGTGTTAAAGCTCAAAGCATCTGCACGAGACCAAGAAATAACCATGTAGTTAGAGCCTTGGAACTCAAGACGGAATGGAATTTCATTCAAAAGACCAGCACCTGTTTCACGACCTGTAAACTCAATGCGAGTAAGGCGGGTAGCAGTTTGTGCGCCAATGTTACCGATAGATGGTAATACAGCTGGTGGAGGTGTTGTTGTACCACCAGGTACAGGAATGTTAGTGTTAATAGCATGATGAATAGCATTACCAGCAGTACCCCATGGTAGAGTTGTGCCGCCAGTTACAACGATCGCTGCAGGTGCAGCAGGAATAGTTGTACCAACATAGTTCCATAGACCCGCGCTTGATACTGGACGAATCATGTTAGCAGAACCAACCATAGGTATATCAGCACCAACTACTGGGAAATCATAACTTTCAGCAGCAGCAGTTATAGCATCAACTACGGCAACACCTGAAGAGTTGCCCCCAAAGAAAGCAGCTGGGTTACCAACTTGAGCCTGAACACCAGTGAATTCAAATGGTATAAGTGCCCAGTCACTAACAAGATTGTTAGTTGCGCCAATTTGTACTGGCCAGAAAACTTGAGTTGCTGGAAGTGCAGAAGTTACAGCAGTTCCACCAGGAGTCATACGAGTACCAGCACCTGGAATAGTTGCTGTACTTACAGTAGCATTAACTTGTGTATTCCAGTCAGCCTCAAATGTTACAAATTGACCTTGGATTTCATCTTCTGCATTCGTTCCAGTCCAAGTCCACTCTCTAATCAAGTCAGTATCAGTTTGATTAATCCATGGTGTTGTTGCGAGCGTAGCAGTAGCTTGGTTTATGATAATACGATCAGCTAAGCTTGTAGCAGCCGCATCCATAGGGTCACCAGAGGCTTGAAGAGCATAACCTCTAGATACTAAATTCAAGCTGTTTGTTGCAAAATGTGGAGCATCTGCAATCAAATCAATATAGTTAGTGTGAACCCAGCCATGAATAGACATATCGTAGGTTGTAGGCAGTGTTACAGTAGGATCAGGTGGTAAAGCAGGTGCAGCAACAGGAGCAGGTATTACAGGTCTTCCCATAAGAGCAACCATAGCATCTGGTGTTGCAACGATGCCAGGATCACCAAGTGCGCCTTCAACACGTACAAAGCCACTAGCCTCCGCACGATGTGCAGTTAGCAAAATCTCACCATGTACAACAAATGGATTCACTTCTGGATTTGCACCTTGCACAAGAACACGAGCCGCGGCTTGGTTTGCACCACCAGGCTGTGTTACAGGGATGATAACAAGGTCTTCATAAGTTGTGTTTGCACCAGGAGCTTGAGTAGCAATCATATCAAGCCAGTTTTGCGCACCTGCTATAGGAGCAAAACCAGGAGCAGGACCTACACCATACTGCATAGCAGCTAATCTTGCTTCCCAAGTTGTGCGATTAGCAAGTGGTAACTGTGTACTAGCTCCGCCCCAAATTGGTTGCCAAGCATCAGGATGAGATAGATGTATCGGATTCTCTTGTACCCACTCACTTCTGAACCAAGCTACACGAGTAGCTGTGTCAACGATGTAAGCTGTGTTAGATGTACCAGAAAACACGATGTCATAGCTTGCAGGCAAGCCAGCACCTGGCAATGGCCAAGCTGGAGTGTCACTATGCTCGTCAACCCAATATGCCCAACCACGAACTACAGCGGCATCAGGGCCAGTTGGTGGAGCAACAGCTAATGGGTCCCAGAAGAAACCCTGAGCACCAGTATTCCATGGAATAGGCATACTAGAAAGGCTAGCAGCATGATCCGTAGCCAAAGGCTGACGGTTTGCATTGCTGTTAATGCCGATAGCACCGTAGTTCCAGATACCATTTGTAAGTGTAAGTGTAATTTGATGACGTTCTGAACCGCCTACAGCTGGTACAAGGTTAGGACCAGTAAGAACGAAATCCACGCCAGAAGCAATGCCGCCGCCAAGGTTTGCACGTTGGTCTACAAGGCGATTGTTGTTTACATGGTCAATCCATGTGCCAGCTACGCCACGTTGCGTGTTGCCTGTTTCGTAGTTGTTAGCTTGAAGATTGATCATGCTTACAGAGCCGAAAGCCATAACGGCTGCCAGAGCTGCTGCAATTTTTCTTCTAAAATTCATTGCAGTAATTCCTCCTTCATAAAGTTGGATTTTGTGGGCTATGGGCTTATTACACAGGGGTGGGAATCCCTTGTGACTAAACACAGGTGTGTAAGCCATACCCAGATTAATGTTTACATATACCATTTTAGCAAGCTGAGCCCAAACCGTCAACAAAAATTGTTCAAGTGTAATTTTCTTGTAATATTTTTGACACAAAGGGGGAATGCTATATGGTTGGATGCCGAGTTTGTCGTATTTTGTAACATATGCGGCGATGTGTTTTTTGTAACAAAATCCGTTTTTCTTTTCGTGTAGCATGTCTTTTTTCGAGATGCCGCTTTGCTAATTTCGTCCATTTTTCGTAGGGGCGACCTGTGGTCGCCCGAAAGGTTACAAACACCTGATGCGGTAGGCATTTGGGAACAAACGGGCGGTCACAGACCGCTCCTACGAACGATTTTACAATAACGACGGACATGGTTTTTGTTTGCAATTTATTTGTTTTTGTTTGCCCTGATAGGTTTTGCGGATATGGGTTTTTTATGTTAGGCAAAATGCGGAAGAATTGGAAAGAATATTGCAAAATTTGTATAAATGTGGTATGATGTGATTGCTTAACTGTGGCGGCTCTTGCTTGCTCCTCCCTTGATGAAAGGGGGTGAAGCAAATGGATTCGATGATTCTTGCGATACATCTTAGTGACCTGATGATTTCATATGTCATGTTGTTTATAATTATCGTTACATATCTCGAAAACAAAAACAACCGCCATTAAGCCACCAAACTTGAGCGCGGTTGTTTTGTATTAAACAATATTAACCGAGCAAACTCGGTCGCTTACAGTTTAAGCTTTGAAGGAGATGTTAGCGCATCTCCTTCTTGTATTATACATCATTTTCGCATGATATGCAATATCAAAATGAAGTATTGATGAAAACTAAACAGTTATGATATAATGTGAAGGCTTGGTTGTGGCGGTCTTGCTTGCTCCCTTCTTGTAATGAAAGGGGGTGATGCAGATGAATACGATGATTCTCGCGATATACCTAAGCGACTTGATGATTTCATATATCATGTTGTTTATCGTTATCATTACATATATCGAAAACACAAATGATCGAGCAAGCAAGGTCGTAAGTCAGCCTAGCCCCAGAGGAGATGTTACCCGCATCTTCTCTTTGTATTTATTATACACTATTTCTGCACATTACGCAACATCATTTTCGCATTCCCTTAGCCTGCTCCACAAAAGCTGCAAAAATAGGATGCGGCACATTCGGGCGGGATTTGAATTGAGGATTAAATGTAACACCCAAAAACCAAGGATGAATGTCCCGTGAAAGCTCGCATATCTCCAATAGCTTGCCATCAGGGCTTGCACCAGAAAATATAAAGCCTTGCTCCTCAAAATCCTCCCGATACTCTGTGTTAAATTCGTAGCGGTGGCGGTGGCGTTCGTGGGTTTCTGTATTACCGTATATTTTGTGTGCCAGTGTGCCTTCTGTAATGTCGCAAGGGCTAGCACCTAGGCGCATTTTGTCGTATATATTGTGGGCTATGGGGTGCGGGGTGGTCTCGTCAAATTCTGTGGAATTTGCATCCGAAAGCCCCATGATGTTGCGGGCAAAATCAATCGCCATAGCTTGCGCGCCCATGCCCATAGCAAAACAAGGAATCTTGGCTTCGCGAGCATATTTCGCTGCGGCTATCTTACCTTGGGTACCGCGCACACCAAAGCCGCCGCCTATCAAAATGCCATGACTGCCATGCAGCGGGGTCATGTCACCTTTTTCTAGCGATTCGGCGGCCACCCAGTTTATGCATATATTAACATTATTCGCAAAGCCAGCTGCCTTCAGGGCCTCCGCAGTAGAGAAATATGCATCGGCTAAAACGGTGTATTTGCCTACCAAAGATATCTTTACACTCTCGGTGATTGCTTTTTGCTTGTCCACCAAAGCTCGCCACTCTGTGAGATTGGCAGGATGGTCTTGAAGCGACAAGCGTTTTAGGGCTACCTGCGCCAGATTTTGGTCCTCCAAAAGCAATGGCACTTCGTATACAGAATCCGCATCCATATTTTCTATTACACAATCGCGGGAAACATTGCAAAATAGAGCAATCTTGTTTTTTATTTCTTCCGTTAGCGGGTGAGAGGTGCGGCAAACAAGCATGTCGGGTTGTATGCCCATAGAAAGCAGCTCTTTTACACTGTGTTGGGTAGGTTTGGTTTTTATTTCGCCGCCTTTTTCTAAGTATGGCAACAAAGTAACATGTACATATAGTACATTCTCGCGCCCCACATCAAAAATCATCTGACGGAAAGCTTCTAGGAAGGGGCGGCTCTCCATATCACCTACAGTTCCACCGATTTCTGTGATTACAATGTCGCGTGTACCATCTTTGGCGACCTTCATCACAAGGTCTTTTATATGGTTTGTGATATGCGGAATAACTTGGACGGTTTTGCCGTCATAGTCGCCCGCGCGCTCTTTTTCTAGCACAGATAGATAAATTTTGCCCGCCGTAATATTAGAATTAACCGTCAGGCTCTCATCCGTGAAACGTTCGTAATGTCCCACGTCTAGGTCACATTCCGCACCGTCGTCGGTCACAAAAACTTCGCCGTGTTGTATGGGGCTCATAAAGCTAGGGTCTACATTGATATATGGGTCAAATTTCTGGTTCGATATCCTATACCCGCGAGATTTTAATAACCTACCCAAAGATGCAGCAACAATGCCTTTGCCAAGCCCCGATGCCACGCCACCTGTCACAAATATGTATTTTGTAGCTGTATTTTCCATATCTCCTCCTCGATAAAGTAAATTTGGACCCTTTTTATGGGGTCCAAAATAATCCGTATTTTTTATTTTCTAGTCCAAAAAGCTATGCTCTGGACTAACAGCATTGAGGATGCGGTTCTCCACACGCGAAATGTTTTCAAGTACAGTATGCAGATGCTTTTCTTGCAGTCTTAACATGCGCTCTTCAAAAGACTCCATGGCATCCATATACCCCTTACGTGCCGTTTCTTGGGAGCTTTCTATCTTCTCCAACCTCTTGTCAATAGAATCAACCTTGTAATCCACACCATCCATCTTAAATTCTAGGTTGTCTATTTTGTATTCAATATTGTCCACCTTGTATTCCAAAGTGTCAATTTTACTTACAACAATTTCTAAAAGAGAAATCATTTTTTCCTCATTACTCATGCCCAATCCCCCCTCAAACTAAGTCTAATTCATAAAGTTTATGATGTTATCAGTATAATCTTGCACCAGCTCATGGCGCATAAATTCTATCAAGCGGTTAATAAGTGCCGCCGCCTCTGCTTTATACATCAGCTCTTGCGGATGCAGCATGCCATTTTCATCAGACCATATAAGACCTATGCGCGATGCCGCATATATATCGCGCCTCGCCCAATCGCCTATCATATGGTCATCCATAAACGGCGTTATCGGTGTTGGCTCCATTCCTAGGTTAGAAAGCCCAAGAAAACGTAGCGCAAGCACAAAGGCTTCCTCTCTGCGCAAAATCTCATTTGGATGGAAATGTCCATCGCCCCGCCCAATAGCTATGCCCATGTCATTAACCGTCATAATATACAAAAAGTCTGGTCTGCTAGGGTCCACATCAGGAAACACAAGGTTTATCGTTGGTTGATTATTACCCCTGCCCCTCGGCGGTTGCGGTATCAGGCTCTCATCTAGCGGCAAGCGTACAGCCCTCGATAGCATCATAATAAATTCACCGCGCGTAACGCCTTGGTTCGGCACAAAATGTGCAGGGTCTCCTGAAAGCACTTCCATAGCAAACAATCTACGTATATCTCCGAACGCCGCATGTCCCTGCAAAAAGTTTAGATTAGGAGCAAACAAGTCCTCAAAGGTATTGAATGTAGATATTGTAGCACGACCCGTGGTCGGTGTTCCATAGAAAATATTTGGTAAAATATTAATTTCATACAAAAGCCCGCTTTGATTAGACATTACCTCGCGATAATTGCCGTCAAAGCTTATAAGCGTGGGTTCATTCGAGCCATATTGCAACTCCTTACTAACAGATACACTAGGCACAAGATGATATTGCATCTGCCATTCATCAGTGGACACAATACCATCTAGCCGATGTGTCTCTGTAGCGGACCAAGCTGACAAAAAGCCATATATCTGCCCCATAACCTCATGGGTCACAAGCCCACTGTCATCATCAGTAGTATAAACAGCACGCATAGATATATTGCCACTGTAATACGTAACACCAGGTGTAATATCACGCAATATGCTTACATTATGATTGCTTTGCGCAGGTATAAGCGTAAATGTCGTGCCATTTGCAATAATAGTCTCCGTCCAGCTTGTCACAGTGTAGTTTTCTACAATCTGATTGCCTTCTCTGCGCCAGTCTATTCTAAAGGTAATATTTCTGTTTATGCTACCATCCGCACCTGTGGCCGCATTCGCCTCAATGCGGTAGTTCACGGTAGCCTGACCAGAATCCAATCCAGCCGCCCCAACAGCCGTGCCGCCAGGCTGCACACGCAATGTACCCTCAAATTCAACAGGTACACCAGCAAGCCAAATAATTTCTTTATACACAAGTTCCGTTACAGCACTGCCGCGCCCACGCGTAGCCGTCTGTGCCGCGGCAACTTGCGCCGTGGTTGGCAATCGCACACCTTCCGTTATGCCACCAAAAAAACTCATCTGCCCTGTGCCTGGCCGCGCTTGCGCCGCGGCATATAACGTAGTAGTGGACGCAGGCAAAAGCATAATAACAGCCAACACCATTGCCATAGCAATCTTTAGTATTTTCCTCATTTTATCCCTCCTGCACCCTGCATTTCTTCATTAGATTAATCAACCATTATAATCTGTGCTTGTATATTCATCCCTGGCTCCCTATCCGCTGGAGCTGGCATATCGCTTGTCATTATAAGCAATTGGTCGCCATTTTGCAATGCCCAGGGCTGAACAACAGCATTGTTGCGCCCTATCAGCGTGCCAGCATCCACTGTAACAGTCATTGTGTTATTCACATTAGATATAACATGCCATTGTCCCGTCACAGGGTCTTGTATGCTCACATCACGCAGATGTATCACATCGCCGTCAACATTAAATATCGTACCGCGAGCAGACCTATTAGCAAAATTGTGTTGGAAAATATGGCTTGCTCTCGCGCCATCCGTCACAATTGTAAATACCTCGTCAAACACCGATGTTTCAGTATATGTCAAGAAGGTATCAAGGCTAAATGTGCCATGCGGCAAAAATACAGTGCGCGGGTCTATTGTAAATTCGCGCTGTACAGGCGTAAATGCCCATTCATTTCCAAAAAGTTGTGACATTGACTGCACAGTAAAGCTCGCGCCATCATTTATTTCATCCACGCGCGCGCGCATTATCTGCAAACCGCTAGTATCTGGTCTTTCAAAAATATCAATAACAGCCGCCGTACCAGCACCGCTAAGCACCACAGTCAAATAATCCGAAGGGAAAATGTCCAGCCCAGAAACCAAACGACCATGGCGGCGCACAATGGTTCCGATATCTGTATTTATATCAGCAATTTGTCCCGCCAACTGAATAGTTCCCGTACCATCTGCATGAATAACTGTGTCATTAGGCAGTCTCTCCTCGCGCTCCGAGCGGAAAGAAACCATGCGTACAGCTTCACCCGCAAAATGATTTTCAAGCGCAAGATATACAGTGGTATCACCACGGCGACCAAACATATTTACAGCTTGGTCACGTGAAATCTGTTCATCATTATAGAAAAACTGTATATTGTTGCCACTTATACTAAACTGCGCAATCTCACGGTGGTCTGTCCAGCCCGTTTGCGCCAACGTTTGCGCATGTTCAATCACAATCTGATTTTGTATAGAATTTATACCCGACAAGCTACCACGCACAATGCTTGAAATATGGCGGTTGCCGCCCTCAATCGTCATTTCTACCACAGATGTCATGACATGCCCTGGTGCTATAATGGCTTCATTAACAAGCACCCTCGCCCAGTCACCCGTTTGTATAGCCAGCGGATTTAGCCTACGCCCATCACGCGTTATCAATATGGATGTAGAAATATCAAACCATGTCGTCTGCCCGCTTTCAAATTCAAATAAAAGCGACAAATACCCATCATGATGTGTAATATTGCTAACACGCCCATAGCGCATAATATAGTTTGTAGCCGCAGAAATCATAAGAATAACGCCCGCATCCTCTGGGTCAGGGCGTATAAACACAATGTCGCCAGGGTTTATATTGTCTATTGTCGTAGCATTAGGGTTAAATGAAAATGACGGGAAAAGATGATTGATATAGCTAGGCACAGCCGTATCAAAATGGCGCACCTTCTCTACATGCATCTCATTTTCATAATAGCGCATAATGCGGCGTTGCCCATTGCTATCAATAATAACCATATAGCCAAAAGCAGGGTTATTCTCCACCACAAGCCCGCGCACCTCATCCACAAGCACAGGCAAGCCCACAAAGCTAATGGATATCACCACATTATTGCGAAGCGTTAGTCGCAAATTCTGCCCATATGGCATAGTCGTTATATTGTGACGCTCTTGGTCCATCATGATATAGTTATTTCCGCGTCTATGCATAATAATCCCTTCTGCCATGCTATACATAAAGGAATCGTTATCAGCATTTTGCAAAACAATCGTACTCTCATCAGCATTTATCGCAAAAAGCCGCCCTTCAACATAGGTCGTCTGCGCTTCAGAAAGAACATTGATATATAAAACAGTATTTGTATCAGATTCCACAATATACTCTATGGTGTCGCCCGCAACAAGCATACCCATGCCGCCTACAACGCCATTGTTAAACACAACAGCCCCTCTGTCCATTACTTGTGGTGAAGGGTTTTCTACTATCTGATATTGCAGTACATCCACTGTGCCATCACCAAGGCGCACATAAATATTGCGCCATAATGCCGCCTCGCCTGTGGTCACATATTGCGCATCTTGCACACGTGCCACTGTAGCGTGCTTTCTTTGCCAGCCATTTATTTCAAACAAAATGCTATCCATATTCGCCAGCACTTGCGCCATTTCGCCGCGTGTAATATTGCCGCGCGGGTTAAAATTCGTACCATCACCGCGCATAATATTAGCCGCCACCACATGTTCAATAGCCATAAGATACGGTCCGCTTATATTTCTCCAATCATTAAAACCATACACTCGTGTAAGAGCCGCCGTAACATCAAAAATGCCAGGGCTAGCCGCAGATGCCGCACCAAATATCCATGCCGCAACCTCTTCACGCGTAACATTAGCCCCCATATTATCTATATCATCAGGCACTATCATACCCAATTGCACAGCCACTGCCAAATAACCCGTAGAAAGCACATCTTCGGGGCTCGTTATACCTTCCTCCAACGCTATAGCCGTACCAACGGTGAGGGCAACAGCAGAAAAACCAAGGGTACGCATCACAAAAGACAGAGCCTCAAGCCTCGACAGGTTCTGGTTAGGCAAAAAGTTTGGTCCATCGCCATGTATAAGCCCAAGAGCCACACCACGCACAACTATCTCTTGTATAGGAGAATTTGACCCAACATCATTAAATTGCGCCGCATTTATCAGCGCATCCGCCTGTGTACGACCTGTGTAGATATTCTGCACTTGGTCGCGCAAAATATAATCATCTGCAAAAACAACCATACTGGGCATTATCATCAACACCGCCAAAACAGCCGTAATTATTCTCCTGAAAATCTTGCTTCCTATTTTTTGCAAGGTCATTCACCCATCCTCATCTTGTAGTAGAGTTTCTGCTCTCCTCATTTGCATCTATATAATATATCGGCATATTTTTCTAAAATATTATCCACCAAATGGCAAAATTTCTATTCTTTCAATGATAACATCTTCAAGTGGCAAATCATTAGCTCCTACAGGCGTGTTGCCAATGGCATTAACCACATCCATGCCTGCAAACACCTGACCAAAAACGGTATGCATCATATCCAAATGTGGTGTACCACCATGCTGGATATAATACTCCATAAACTCAAATTCAGAGGCATATAGCTGCCCCAGAGTAGCACCATCCGCACCTTCCACAACCATATCGCGGCTTGATATAAAGCCTTCAAATTCCGATACCTGTGTGTGATGCAAGCTATTGTTTTGCACAATAAAGAACTGGCTCGTGTTCGTGCTAGGTCCTCTATTTGCCATGGACAACGCACCATTTATATGCTGCAAGCGATTTGTAAATTCATCTTCAAAAGTTCCGCCCCATATACTCTCACCGCCTGTGCCAGTACCCAAAGGGTCACCGCCTTGTATCATGAAGTTTTCAATAACCCTATGAAAAATCAAACCATCATAAAAGCCATTTCTTGCATGTGTTACAAAGTTTTCCACAGCAAGCGGAGCATATTCTGGAAAAAGGCGTATGTGCATCTCACCAAAATTGGTATGCATTATGGCAAACTCTTCACCTATAGCTGGCGGCGCAATCTGATTTGCCAAAGCACCAGATTCAAAGCCTTCTATGGGGTCTATTTCATTTACATCTTCTATCTCTTCGGATTGCTGTTGGTTTTCTTGTGTATCATTTGGTGATGCCGCCCATTGTTCCACATCATCCGCGCCCACACAAGCCGTAAGTGCCAAACCAGCCGCCGCAACAATTGCAAGCATTATATGTTTTTTGCTATATCTTTTCATTGTATTTTATTTCCTCTCTGTTTTTCAGAATTTAGACAACACGCAATCTATTATACTACATTTCACCTGTTTACTCAAGCCCAAATTTCTGAAAAATAAACTACAATTGTATGTCTTTTTGATTACAACCCTGCCCAATTTCTGACACGGCTTGAACTATGTCATTTTCTTTACAATTTCTCGACAATACTGTGATATTATTTGACTATATCTCAAATATTATCTATACTGTTAAACAGAAAGGAAGTTGGGCTTATGAAAACATACAAAAAACATAAATTTAATATAAGGCATCTGCTGTCTACTATTTTAGTTGCAACTTTTATTGTTGTTACCTCTATTGGGCATGTCGCCCTCACAGCATCGTCAGCCACATCATCTGCGGCACTCATTTTTGCCAATCTCGGTGTGCAAGATGCCCCACAAAGACCAACAATCATAGGTTTGGAAATAACAGGTCAGATACCAATAGCCCAAACTGGCAACTCCAGATTGGACAATGAACTCGAAGAGCGTTGGACATCACAATACAACGCCTTTATGCAAAACCATGCAGCAAGTGCTTTATCAATAGATTCTAGCGTAGAACATTTCACGTCCACCAATTTCGTATCTACTGCATTCATAAAAGAAGCTTCATCCGTTTCCACAACCGCTGTAATTTCCACAACAGTAATAGATACATCAACAAGCAATATAATAACCCTTCCCGAATTTAACGTAAATATCTTGCAAATAGTAAATAATTATATCGATAGCCAAATAGCCGCAAGGCCTCATGGTTTCGCCAGCTTTTCTGGCATAGATGCCAGCCATCCATTTTATCTGGACGGTGACCTTTTAGTCATACCTTTTGGCTCTGCGGAACTAATCCCTACGGAACGCGGCATACACAGAATTACGCTTTCCATCAGCAATATTGAAGAACATGTTTTTACGAGCGATTCCTTTAGGGTGCTAGAGCCAACGCAATACAACACAATAATGATTCGCCTTGGCGACGTTATGCGCAGTTTTGGTTATGAGGTAAGGTGGGATAATATCACACGTACCGCCAGCATCCTTATGGACGGCGTTTTGGTAAGCACTGTAACCATAGGCGAAAACTCATACTACTACCTCAGTGGTCGCGCAAGAGAGCTAGAAGTAGCCCCAATGCTATTTGATAACCTAACCTATGTGCCGCTATCTTTCTTTAGCGAGGTTGTCGGCATACCAACCACTGTTAGTTCAATCGGTATAACAGCATCAAGATACCATTTTTCTACAACGATAACAATGAACCCTGCCTTAAATGATGTATCAGTTTCTTCCGAGCTAAGATAAGGGTTCACACATTTTTAGACTCCTTCTTTGTTAAACATAAACAAACTCCCTGAGCTTTCCCATTACTTTAGTGGGAAAGCTCAAAAATTTTGCTTGGCAGGTGATTTTTTTGTATCCGATAATGATAAGGAATACTTGGTCAGATTTGGTTCTTGAGTTGCATAAAATCAATACACCTCAGCGCAAATTCTTTATTGTGATTGACGAAGCTATCTTTGATACATATTCTGATGACATTTCCAAAACATTCAGAGCATCTGTGCTTATCAATCAAAGTATCACTATATTCGCTATCAATGTCGAAGCCAAGAGTATTGCTACCACTATGGCTCTGCTAAAATACTTTCACGAAAATAGATTGGATAGGTCTTCTCTAGTCGTAGCTATTGGCGGTGGGGCTATATCAGACATTGCTGGTTTTGCTGCATCTATATATATGCGCGGCATTGATTACATAACACTCCCTACCACATTGCTTTCTATGGTAGATGCTTCCATAGGCGGCAAAACAGGCGTGGACTTTGAGGGCGTAAAAAATCTAATTGGCACTTTTCACAATCCATCCTTAGTCTACATCAATGTAGATACCTTAAAATCACTAAACCACGCACAATATATTTCGGGCTTGGCAGAAGTAATAAAATATGGCATAATATCAGATAGCAATTTTTTTGAATATATCAGCGACCACCGCCAAGAAGTAGCCTCCCGAAACCCAGAGGCATTAGAAAAAATCATCAATACTAGCATAAGCATAAAATCCAAAATTGTTGCCGAAGATGCAAAAGATAGGGGTATACGCCAAATTCTTAATTATGGCCACACCTTTGGTCATGCCATAGAGGCTTTATGTGATTTTAAGTTGCCGCATGGTCACTGCGTAGCTCTAGGCATAATATGCGCCGCAAATTTCTCCAAAAACATGAATATGATGTCAATGTTCCACGTGGAACATATTTATGATATCCTAAGCTTTTTTGGTTTGCCCACAAAGCTGCCAAAAAAATTTAAGCTAACCGCAGAAGACATATACCAAAAAATGCTAGTAGATAAAAAAGCAGAAAATGGCAATATAACTTTGATAATCTCACATAAAATAGGTTCTGCAAATATACATCGTGGCGCGGAAAAAGACGATGTTATTAGTGCTATAAAATCAATATTATGGGAGCGACCCCCGCTTGTTCTTGTATAGAAGGAGATGCAGTGCATGAAAATCATTAAACAACATGTATTGCCCATAGCTTTTGTGCTGTTTCTTTTGGGCATAGACCAATTAACAAAGTACCTAGCAGTAGTGCATTTAGCACCCATCAGAGAATTTGTTTTAATAGATGGTGTGTTCTCACTTTTGTATCACGAAAATTCTGGCATGGCCTTTGGGCTGTTTCAGGACGGGCGTTGGGTTTTTGTTGGGCTTACGATACTAGCCATGGGCTTTTTTGTGTATTATTATCTAAGCCTTCCCCGCACGCGATATCATAGCATTATGCGGTTTTTTCTGCTCATGCTAATGGGCGGCGCACTTGGCAACTTTGTAGACCGCCTCATACAGGGCTATGTGGTAGATTTCTTTTATTTTAGCCTAATCAATTTTCCTATCTTTAATGTAGCCGACATCTTTTTGGTGGTCTCCATTTTTGCTTTGGCTATAATGATATTATTTGTAAAGGAGCCAAAAAGTGGTTTGTTATAAGATAGAAGCCGACGATATTGGCACAAGGCTAGATATTTTTGTGCAATCAAAATTAGAATTAACGCGCAATGCGGTTCAGAAGCTCATCGAGGGCGGTAATATACTTGTCAATGGAATACCCTCAAAGACAGGCTATCGCTTGCGTACGGGTGATGTTATAGACATATCCCTCCCCGAGCTTTCCGAAGCAGAGATTTTGCCGCAAGATTTGCCGCTTGATGTCATATATGAAGATGCCGACCTCATCGTTATAAATAAGCCGAAGGGCATGGTTGTTCATCCTGCGGCAGGGCATAGCAACGGCACGCTCGTCAACGCGCTTTTACATCATTGCAAAGGTAGCCTGTCTGGCATCAATGGCATTATGCGCCCTGGCATAGTTCATAGAATAGACAAGGACACATCAGGGCTTTTGGTGGTCGCAAAAAACGACCGCGCCCATAACGCACTAGCAGAGCAATTCGCGGCACATAGCATAGCGCGGGAATATTACGCCCTTGTTCACGGCGGCTTAAAAGAAGATGAAGGCACAATTGATGCGCCCATAGCAAGGCACAAAATACATCGCAAAAAAATGGCAATCATGCCAGATGGCAAGCGAGCCGTCACCTATTGGAATGTATTGGAGAGACTAGGGCGATATACCCTAATAAAATGCACATTAGATACAGGGCGCACACACCAAATCCGCGTGCATATGGCAAGCATAGGACGACCTGTACTTGGCGATGCCGTCTATGGTAGCGAAAAACAGCCTTTTAAAACCGATGGACAGGTGCTTCATGCGAATTTGTTGGGTTTTATTCATCCCACATCAAAGGAATATATGAAATTCACAGCCCCCCTACCAGATTACTTCGAGAGGGTGCTGTCCAGCATAGGATTCAAAGCCACGTCAAACACATATTCCACAAATGCCTTTCTATAGGGCATACATTCCCCGCGCTCTATCATTTCTAGCATCTCACCTTTTGCCACCCATTTCGCGGCGGCTACCTCTTCATTCGGTATCACCAACGTTGCAATATCCACATCTTTGCGCACCACAAAATAATCAATAAATGCCATAGCATTAGTCATAGAAAAATTCGGGCGCACACCCGTAAAGTCTATCTTTATACCCATTTCTTCGTACAGCTCTCGGCTTGCGGCTTGGCTCGATGCTTCGCCCGCCTTTACAGCCCCACCTGCCGTCATAGTCCACTTATCAGGCCCCCATGTCATATTACTCGGGCGTTGCTGTAGCAGCATCCGCCCCTTGCTATCAAAAATCAATACCATCACAATCAAGATATTGTCGCCATCCGCTATTTTTTCGCCGCGTACATGGGTTTTGCCTGTTTGCAGGCGGTCGTTATTGTATATGTCCCAGATTTCCATAATCCGCTCCTATTCACTATCCCGCGTCAACGTACTACGCCTCTCGTTCAGCCCAAAACAAAGCTCTATCGTCCCCTTTTGTGCAGGCACAAAGCTACCCTCGTCCATCATGTCAAAAATCTCCTGCTTCGTAGCCCATTTCACCTGCGCTACCTCATCATAGCCCAGCACAAGGCTATCAATATCCACATCTTGTCTATGCAAATAAAAATCACAAAGGAAATTATCCAGATTTATCGTGAAATGCGGCAAGGCATCGCCAAAGTCCACCGATATGCCCACCTCTTCATAAAGCTCGCGGCTGGCGGCTATAGCAGATGTGTCACCTGATGTAGCAGAGCCGCCAGCAGTGATATCCCAATAACCCGACCAACCCTCCTTAAAAGGTTGGCGTTGCTGAATAAGCATCTTGCCCTCTGAGTTAAAAACAGCTATAAAAACAACTATGTGATACTCGCCCTCCCCAAGCTTGTCCTTGCCGCGTACTATGGTCTTGCCCGTTTTATTGCGGTTTTTGTCATGTATATCCCAAAGCTCCATATGCCCTCCATTATATACCAAAACTAATCCCAAGCCCCTTGGCTACCCTAATCAGCTCATCATCCGCCTGCACAACTTTATTGCCGCCAGCAAAAACATCCTCCAGCGGCACAGCCCCCATTTGTCCTTTCCACAATGCCACCATATGCCCAAACTGCTTTTGCTCTATCAAATCCACAGCCTTTGTAGCATAGCGCAAAGAAAGCAAGCGGTCATATGCGGAAGGCTCGCCGCCGCGCTGTATATGCCCAAGATTCACACTGCGCACCTCATTTTTTACAAGCGGCTCTAGGTCCGCCGCCAGCTTTGCTGCCACACCGCCATAGCGTATGGGGTCGGGGCTATCATCCACAACCCTGCCAACCACCTTTTGCCCGCCTTGCTCCTTAGCACTTTCCGACACCACAACAATCGTAAACATCTTGCCATGGCTCTCTCTTTCTCTTACCTTCTGTGCAATTTTCTCCAAGCTATACGGCATCTCTGGCAAAAGTATCACATCCGCAGAACCAGCAATGCCTGCGTGCAAGGCTATCCATCCCGCATCACGCCCCATAACTTCAACCACAATAACCCTGTGGTGTGACTCCGCTGTGGTATGCAATCTACCAAGGTTCTCCACCACAATATTCACCGCAGTATTAAAACCAAATGTAGCGGCTGTTGCTGCCAAGTCGTTATCAATGGTCTTTGGCACACCAATAACATTCACACCTTTTTTCGCAAACTCCAAAGCAGAACTAAGCGTGCCGTCGCCACCCAGCACCACAAGCACATCCACACCCTCTTTACGCAAATTTTCCACAGCAATATCCGAAACATCTCTATGAACAATCTCCCCATTTTCCTCCACAGGATAATGGAAAAGATTGTCTTTATTGGAGCTATAAATAATTGTGCCGCCGCGGTGCAGTATGCCCGATGTATTCTCCCTTGTCAGCTCTTTAAACTCATTGCGGTACATGCCGCGGTATCCGAATTTGTAGCCAATAAACTTGCAATCAGGAAATCTATCCAGCCCAGCCCGCACCACGCCATATATCACAGAATTCAAACCAGGGGCATCCCCACCGCCCGTAATTATCCCTATTTTCATTTGTTTTCCCTCCAAGACTAATGTAATTTTTCATTACCTCTATTATAACAGTTTCCTTAAATTTTTACAAAACCTATTTACTTTTTCGTTTTTTCGGGTACAATGGATAGAGGACACAAATGATTATAAGGAGACTTACTATATTGAAGAGACTATTTACATCAGAATCCGTCACCAGCGGGCATCCAGATAAAATGTGTGACCAAATTTCCGATGCTGTTTTGGATGCTATTTTGGCGCAAGACCCCTTTGCGCGTGTGGCCTGCGAGACCCTCGTCACCACAGGCATTGTTTTTGTAACAGGCGAAATTACAACCGACTGCTATGTGGACATAGAAAATATTGTGCGCAATACAGTAGAGGGCATCGGCTACACTAGGGCAAAATACGGCTTTGACAGCGACTCTTGCGCTGTCGTGGTATCTTTGAAAGGGCAATCGCCTGATATAGCCCAAGGCGTGAATGTCGCTTTGGAGGGCAGATGCGGCGATACCAAAAAAGCCATTGGCGCAGGCGACCAAGGCATGATGTTTGGCTATGCTACAGACGAAACGCCTACATTCATGCCGTTGCCCATCTATCTCTCCCATGAAATAGCGCGAGCTTTGGATAATGCTAGAAAATCTGGCGAAATAAGCTATCTGCGCCCAGACGGCAAAACACAAGTTACTGTGGAATACGACAACGACGGCAAGCCCACACGTGTAGATGCTATTGTTGTCTCTGCTCAACATTCCGAAGATGCAGAGCAAGACCAAATCCAAAATGACATTATAGAAAAAGTAATAAAGCGCGTTGTGCCGCAAAATCTTATAGATACCCAAACCAATTTCTACATAAACCCAACAGGTCGTTTTGTTATAGGCGGTCCAAAGGGCGATGTGGGGCTTACGGGACGAAAAATAATTGTAGATACATATGGCGGGGTAGCAAGGCATGGCGGCGGCGCATTTTCTGGCAAAGACCCCACAAAGGTAGACCGCTCCGCGGCATATGCCGCCCGCTATGTAGCTAAAAATATTGTAGCAGCAGGGCTGGCGCGTACATGTGAGATACAGATAGCCTATGCCATCGGTGTTGCTCGCCCTGTTTCTGTTAGCATAAATACCTTTGGCACAAATACAATACCAGAAGAGGGTATTCTGGCTCTTATAGACAAGCATTTCGACCTATCGCCAGGTGCTATCATAGAACACCTGGAGCTACGCCGCCCCATATACCGCCAAACCGCTACATATGGGCATTTTGGCAGAAGCGATATTGACTTGCCATGGGAAAGGCTAGATAAGGTCGAGGTATTAAAAGCATGAGGAAATTTATACTAACAATTATGATACCCATGCTTTCGCTTGCTTTTATGAACTGCTCACAAGAAGAGCCTATTGTCACCATCCCCACCAATATAGAAATCGAAGCCAAATTCCAAAATGCACATGAAGCAATGCAGTGGTTTCAATTATCCTCATTGCCTGTGGAATGGGAAATGGAGCCACACGCCGTGTCAGAAGAAGGTTGGAGCTACTGGCGCGTTATACATGACACAATAAGCACAATGTCCGATTTGGAAATACATCTTAGGGGCATCTTTACAGAAGATGCCGTTACATATTTGCTATCCGACCAAATGTTATACCGCGATTTTTATGGTATCCTGCATAGCACACCAGCAGACCGCGGCACAAGGATGGATGCAGGCGAAGAGGTACACGAAATCATCCATATTAGCGCGAACGAGATTATATACCGCGTACATCTGGACATACTAGAATGGGATGACATCAATTGGCAATGGCTAGAGGAAATTTATGAGGTCGAAATACATGATTTTCACCTAATTTTAACCGATGGCATCTGGCTTTTCGCCAACTTTCATTTAGTGAGGTGAATAAAATGAGTGATTTTTCCGAAAATATCTTTTACAAAATAATACAAGGCGATGCTCCTTCGTACAAGATTTATGAGGATGACAACTTCTTGGTCATTCTGGATGCATATCCTGCAAACTTGGGTCATTGCCTCATCTTACCGAAAGTTCCCGCAGCAGATATTTATGACCTATCCGAAAAATCGGCGGCAGGGCTGTATCCTTTAACAAAAAAGGTGGCATCAGCCATAAAAGATGCCACAGGTTGCGATGGCATAAATATCATACAAAATAACGGCAGGGCAGCAGGGCAGGTTATTTTCTATTTCCACCTGCATATCATCCCGCGCTATAATGAAGATGGCATACGTATTTCTACCACACAAAAAAGCTACAATGCCGAAAAGTTTGAAGAAATGGCACTGAAATTGAAAAATCAGTTATAATATAGGGGTAATCACCAATATGGACAAGTTTCTCATAAAAAAATTCATAGCCATAGTTGTATCGCTTGTTTCTTGCTTTATAATAGTTATGGCGTCTGCTGTTGTTGTAAACAATATTATTGTAGCCAGCCAAATAACAGCCGCCACACCGCATGAGCTAAATGGCTCTAGCGCAAACTACGCAGATGTACGAGAAGAGGAAGAGCCGCAAACAGTAGCTCTGCCAGACCTAAACATACTCCTTTTGGGCATAGATGACGAAGCAAATTTGCCTGATGTTATCATGGTTATAACATATGACGGCGAAAATAACGCCATAGACATCATCTCCATACCCCGCGACACTCAAGTGGTCATGACACAAATCGAGATGGATATGTTAAGTGATGCAGGGCGTTGGTTTCCAAACCATGGCGTAGTGAAAATGAATGAGCTGCACGCCCACGCAGGACTTGCCCTTGGTCATCATGTTCTTAGCCATCGCATAGGCAATATTTTAGGCATAGAGTTTGACCACTATGTCATCCTTGACCTTGATGTATTCAGAGATATAGTAGATGCAGTAGGCGGCATATATATGGACATACGCCCCGAGGGCATGTTTTATAATGTAAATAATGCCGTGGGCGGAACTATAGAAGTTGCGTTACCAGGCGGGCGGCAATTGCTAGATGGTGCTATGGCAGAGCAATTCGTGCGCTTTAGGCAATACCGCGACGGAGACGAGGGGCGCATAAGAGCCAACCAAGAATTTATGCGCGAATTTTTCATACAGGTTTTGGGTAGCGAACAAATTATGAGCAATGCAGGCATACTCGTAACATCCTTTATCACACATGTACAAACGGACTTTGGGCTAATGGATGCTCTTCGCTATCTAGGTGCTGCGGATGCGCTTAATCCGCATGATATAGACTTCTACACCCTGCCTGGGCAACCCTCAGAATTTCCCAGACCAGGCGCAACCGCCAACACAAGCTGGTTTATAGTAGACCAAACTGCTGCGCTAGGGCTTATGAACCAAATACGTGAGGATAATGTGCGGAATAATAGCGGTATGGATATTCAGGTTGGTGACGATGGTGGTGACGATGACATATAAGAGGTTTGTTTATCAGCTCAACGGCTTTGATTTTACAATCAAAGCCGTTGCAGGGTGCGTTCGGCGTTCTTTCTGATGCCGATTGCCTATTTTTTGGTCACACAATATCAACTGCCGCTACTGCGGTTTTTTTATTCGCCTCAGGCAGTTGTCTTGGCCCGAAATCTTTTTGACAGTAATTTTCCGAAATCTCAAACTGCCCTTATTTGCGCCCTTTAGCCGCAATATGTTCAACTTCAACTTGATAGACTTTTGTTTTATGTGAACTGGCTTCTATGTACTTCATGCCCTCCATTGCAAAGTTTTTTGAAAATTTTTCTATGATGCTCACAAGTATGTCCATCTTTTTGTCAGTGTCCGTCACTTCTGATGCTAACCCAAAAGCTATAACACTACGGTATTTTGTACTGAAACTTCTTGGTAATAGTTCAACATCTGCAACAACAGTAAAAGAAACCTTATTGCTATGCCAGATATTTTCTAGTTTTTGCCCATCCGTAGCACAGTGAAAGTAAATGGTATTATCTTGATAAACAAAATTGATAGGTATACCGTACGGATAGCCGTTTGCACCGACGGTGGACAAAACGCCGTATTCAGCTTTAGCCATTATTTCAAGCAATTCGGCATCCGACAAAGTTCTTTCGCTTCTTCTAATTTCCTTAAACATGCGGCTTCTCCTTTTTTTGCAGTTGTCTTATATAGTGTTTTTATATCCAAATTATCGCGCAATCATAATAACATGCACAAAACCCCATGTCAATAAAAGTTTTCCACCTTTTCCACACACTTATCCACTTATCAACATTCCCTATCCACATTTTTCACATCTATTTTACGCCGCTTGACAGCATTAGCCAAAAAATATGTGGATAACATTTTAAACTCATAAGCTCGCCGAATTTGTCAATATGTTGTCAAAATCCAATTGAATCATTTTATTGGAATACTTTGAGTACACAGAATTCATAAATTTATCAACTCTGTCTGGGTTATTCTCCAAGAACCACTTTATATGATTGTGAATATACTCCGCCCTAATATTTGCATCGTTAAGGTCATTTGGCACTCGCATCATGCGTTCGTCTATACTATCGAACCCAAGAAAAGGTCTGGAAAGCCTATCTTTTATCATCGATACATATTCTTCATTAATCTCAATACCAATTCCTTGACGGTTAGTTTGTTGACAAACTCTTAGAGATGTGCCAGAGCCACAAAAGGGGTCAAGAACTACATCGTTTTCATCTGAAGATGCTAAAATCATGCGCTCAAACAACGCCTCTGGCTCCTGAGTTGGATGATTTTGACGATTCTCTTGACAATAGTGAATATGAGAGAAATCCCATACATTCCTAGGGTTTGCACCTCTCATATTATTCACGCTTCTATAATATTTTTGCGGTGCTCTCACCGAATCCAAATTAAATTTGAAATCTTTACTTTTTGTAAACATTAAGATATCATCATGTCTTGGGCTAAACCCTTTCGTTTTTCCAATGCCTTGGGTGTAAGTCCATGTAATCCACGAATTAAAATTAAGCTCTAGCTCTTCTTCAAGCATTACATAAATATAGGAGATATACCTAACGCCCATGAAAAGATAAAGAGTTCCTGTTGGTTTCAGAATTCTTTTCGCCTCTCTCAGCCATTCAAGCATAAAGTTTAAATAGTCATGGTGATCAAGATTATCTCCATTATTCCCATAGTCCTTTGATAAATTGTAGGGAAGATCCGTTACAATTAGATCAACACTTTCAGATTCTATTAGCTTTCATAATTTCCCACAGTCGCCTAGTTTAATCCCTATTCTTTTATCCATTTATTTTTCACAGCTTCTCTGTGCCAGTCACTAAAGGTACGTCTTGTTGAGTTAAGGTATTTCTTGTCAAGCAATTGACAAAACTCCCATGCTGTTCTATATTTATACTCAACATAGTGGATATCTTTAATCTGGATTTGACCTGTTCCAAGTGCAGGATTGTAGTTAATGTCGCTGTCAGACAGATATTTCAGATCATAAGCATTGTATTTGACTATTTCCATCACCCCATCCATTAACTTTGTGACTTCGTTACGTTCTGAGTAGACCTTGTGTTTAAGTGAAAGAATAATGAACATAAAATATGGGTCTTCTATATGAGCCGTTCTTATTCTGCTAAACAAGGTTATATTCGGGCCTTTTCCATATTTATCAATATCTTCTGCCGTAGCTTTTACATCTACATTTGCCGTTACAACAGCGACCGAGTTTTTCTTGAATTGCAATAATACATCAGCCATATCAAGTCGCGATCTTGACTCTACATTAATTAATTCAAATGAATTATTCAACTCATCTTTGATATCATAGAAAATTTCAAATGCCAAGCTTCTATTACTGGTCCAGCTATCTTGTTGATATTTTCCATGGGTAACCCAAATCTTAGATTTGTGTTAAGAATAATCTTATTATTTTCATTTTCTATTTTATAGGCAGCATCTTCAATCGGAATCTTGAAATTCATATCTCCATAACTCATAGATAATTCTCCTTGTCTTGACGAATCAAAAGTTTGCTAAACATAATTATACCATGTCGAAACAATCAAGTTCAATATCTTTTTACATATTCTGAAATCCGCGGTATACACTAAATATACCACGAATGGGGGATTCATCATGAAAACAGCCACGCAATTCGTTCACACACTTTCCAAAAAAATAAAAGAAAACGAAATCATGCCACTTGCCACCCAGCTCACCTACCGCCTGATTTTTGCCCTATTCCCATTTGTCATCTTTCTTATTTCCCTTGTTGGCTACTTTGATATTGATGCCGACTTTTTACTAGAAGAAACTTTTGCCATATTTCCTTTGCAGATAGCACAGGTCATAAACGACGTTATTCGCGATGTGGTGGATACACGCAACCCCAGCATATTATCCACCAGCCTTTTGCTTTCCATTTTCACTGTAGCAAATGGCTTCAACTCCATTACACGTGGCATAAACAAGGCATATGCCCAAGAAGATAGCCGCCATTTTGTAAAGCGTTGGCTTCACTCCACCCTCCTCGTTATCGCCCTAGCTTTCGCCATTATCGCATCATTGCTTGTTGTTATCTATGGCGATGCCATTCATGGTTTAATCCATAATCACATCGAACCCGATGGACTTTCCGCCCTCTTTGGCTTTGCGGGTCTGCTTATCACCCTTGTCATCATGCTTGCTACCATCATATTAATCTATCGGCTTTCCCTAGGCAAACGTCAGCCCCTAATCTCTCTACTTCCAGGTGCTATGCTCACCATAGTGGTTTGGACCATTTCCTCCTCTGCCTTTAATTTCTATGTCAACAATTTCTCCAGATATTCTCTTGTTTACGGCTCTATCGCCTCTATTTTTATCACCATGCTATGGCTAAACATCATATCCGCCACCATTTTAATAGGCGCGCAAACAAATGCATTGTTGAACATAAGGAGGGGCTAATAAATGAACAATTATGAGAGAGAAATCTTCAAACTAACCAACAAAGAAAGGCAAAAACATGGGCTGACCACCCTAATTTGGAACAAAAAGCTAGCAGATGTAGCGCACGACCATAGCCAAGACCTAGCCCTAAGCAATACCTTTAGCCACACAGGCACAGATGGTTCTACGCCAGAATTGCGAGTACATAGAGCAAACACAAGCATAATGTTTATGGGCGAAAACATAAGCGGCGGCAGAAAAAATCCCCAAACCGCCATCCTTGACTGGATGAACTCTTCGGGGCATAGGCAAAATATTTTAAATGTAGATGCTGTCTATATGGGTGTTGGCATGGTTTATATACATGCTTCGCGATATGGTTATTATGTTACGCAGGTCTTCGGGAAGTAAATTCTAACAAGAAAGCTTGGAATTTCAACGTTGTTTCGTTCGAATTTTTGTGCTATAGTAATATTACCTGAAAACAGTAACAGCAAATTCTTAAATGAACAACGCTTCAAGTTCATTTAAGAATGCAGGTGTCTGTTGATGCTTGCATCAACGTCTTGTTTGAAGTTATATTACTATAGCAGGCTCTGCGTCATCTTGCCGACCCAGCCACTCCTCCTGCATCTTAACGCTATCACGATACATGCTACTTATGGTCTGGTTTATAGCCGCATCCGTACGTACAATCCCTAGGTTCAGTTGCTCCAAGCTTTGTCTTCTAAAATCATTGACTGTACTACTATCATTGCGTATAGCGCGTGCTATATGCCCTGCCTCTTGCGCCAAACCCGCCCCAGCTTGCTTTAGCATCGTTATTCTTTCTTGGTTTATAGCATTACCCACAATGCTCTTTAACATATCGCGCTCGGCGGCTTTTTCCGCTCCCTCAGCATCCTGACCATTATGTACCATATTATTCTGCAGCTCGTCGCGCGCGCTAGTTGCCTCTTCAAGCGCAACCTTTTGGCGCAACATCTCTCGCTCAGCCGCCATTAGCTCTCGCTCAGCACGATTTTCATAAATTTGATTGATTTGGTCATTCAAGCCTCTTAACACATTTTGCTTTAGGTCATGCTCCATATCAGAGTTTCTTATTTCGTCTATCCGCTCTGTTATAAGTTTTACGCGCTCATTTTCCATTTCACGTATTTGCATTTCGCGCTTTTTTTCTTGCAGGCGCATCTGCATCAAGTCTTGAACCACTGCATCCCTTCCGCCCACACGCCTTTGCGCACCAAAAAGCGCATTGTTACCAGCCGCAATTGCTCTCACCATTGCGCTTCACTCCTTTTTACTCTGTCTTATCTTCCTTATCTTTTGCTTGCTTCTCTCTTTCTTGTTGTTCTTTCTCCAGCTTATCCAGTGTCTCTTGTTCGCGCTTTTCTACTTCTTTTTGTTCCGCTTCTTTTTGTTGCATAATCTTAAATAGATTAGAAATATCCTTCACGGAAACAGGCCTTTCTGCCGCTCTTCTATTTTGGTCTAGAATTTGCGCGTAGATTTCTTTACGATTCACAGGTACAGAGCGCGGGGCATCTACACCAATTTTTACCAAATCGCCCTGCACAGATAATATGATAACCTCTATGTTATCGCCAATAATAATAGATTCGCCTTTTCTGCGTGTCAATGCTAACATTATTCACAGCCCTCCCCATTTTGAGAGCCAGCGTCCGCATCAGCACCGCCACCACCAAATAATTTGTCTTTCACAGTATATTCCTCATTTTCACAAATCACCTGTTTGCCCTTTTTATCAGCAGCATTTATCACAATAGGGGCTTTTAGGTTCACAGTAGAGTCACTTAGATTTTCAAATATTGTAGCAATATTATACATCACAAATTTCGCTGGGTCATATTCTCCTAGGTCTTCTATATGGCTAGCATCCACCCATGGATGATAATGATGACCAAAAGCCATCATATCAACAACCACAAAGGAAACATCGTCGCCCTCTACCGACTGCAAAAAGGATACAGGACTATCGTCCTCAGAAAGCAACACAAAACGTCTGCTTTCAGGAAAACCAGGGAGACCATCATTAAAATCAATCACATCTTGCTCCAAAATCTCTATTTCTCCAAAATTTCGGGTTTCTAGCTTCATTGTATCACTTCCATTTCTATTTAAATAAAGTTAATTATAGACACCTGCGCTATCCTCGCGCCCACCTGCAATGCCGCTTGGAAAATAGCCTCCGCCGCATTAAAACGCATCATAACCTCAACAAAATCCACATTTTCATTTTCGCTCATAAGCTCCGTAAAGGTATCGCGGTTTTCCATCAGGCGGCTACTTATAAGCTCCACGCGGTTCATGCGGCTTCCCATAGTAGTATACTCTGTAGCCGAATGTTGTATATGCCTCTCCATAGATGAAATCAAATTCGTAAATTTCTGATACGCCGACTCGCGGAAAAATTGCTCGTGTTCTATCGCTTCTTGCTCTGTAAGACCTTCTGGAATTTCCATGCTGTTAATAAAGCTATGAAGCGACATCAAGTCCGCAAAAAACTGCCACGGATAAGCATCTGGTGCTTGGCTGTTTATAGCAATGCGCACATTTGTACCTAGCTCAAAGCGCAATTCTTGACCACCCACCGTAAATATCGTGTTGCCAGCCGTCCCTGGAGGTCCTGCGCTAAGCTCTTCGGTATGAAAAAACACAAATGGGTTTAGCTCCCCCTCAAATAGTCCATCCAAGGTATACTCAACCTCAATGCCACTGCCATCTCGTATAGCATCTGCCCAAACTTGCGGCAAAATAATCTCGCCCGTCTCAGGAACGAAAACAGGAAATGCCTGCGTATAAGGGTTAGTGCCAGCAGGCACAGTCGCAACAGGTACCGAAACAGTAGTACCCGAGGAGTCGACAAATCTAAGCTCCGTCAAATTAACTGCTCTGCCGTCTCTTGCACTATATGGCAATTTTATTTTGTGTACAGGGTCATCATTTAGCTCCCAAGGGTCGCTAGGACTAGCACGCCAAAAAGATTGGCTTAATGTTTCAATACCAGCAACATCCACCCCATGTGCAATATGAATATTATGAGGAAGAGGAACAGTGCTATTGGTTATAACAGGCGGCCTGTCCGTTCTGAAGCCAGAAAAAACATACCTACCCGCAAATGTGGTATTCATCTCCGAATTAAGTTGTTGGAAGAACATGTTAATTTCTGCGGATATGGTCTGCCTCTGCCCAATCGTAAACGGTCCGTTAGGAGCTTGAATCAAGCGCGTGTTTATGGTGTTTTTTATACTTTGCATATTGCCCATAGAGGCTTCTGTTACTTCCATCCATGATTGAGCCTGCCCAGCATTGCGCTGAAACTGCTCCACCTCCGACACATTCGTGCGGAAACGCAAGGCGCGGCTGGCTATAATTGGGTCATCAGATGGATTGTGTATGCGCTTGCCTGTAGTTAGCTGCATCATAAACCTATCTGCCGCAGTAGCATTACGATTCATGTTAAGCAATAGCCTATTTGTTGTCATCGAATTTGTTATTCGCATTTATAGTACCCTCCTTCTACCAAGTGCCTAGCCTATTTATAGTAGTGTCATATATCTCATCTATCACAGTAAGCAACCTTGCCGCCGCATTAAACACCAATTGATGTTGTATCATGGACACGCCCTCTTCATCAAGGCTCACTCCAGATACCGAGCGTCGCCTATTATCCGTTGTAACCACAATTTCTGCATAACTGGCTTCAAACCTTACGGCTTGTCTAGCCACTATACCCAAATCACCAGTAATGCTAGATAAAAAGTCACCCAAGCGCCCTTCTCTAAAAAGCGAGCGGTTTTCAGTAAGCTTTGTCCACCCTTCAATTATATCATGTTTGCTTTCCCCTCCAGATACCGTTGGGGTGCTAGAAAGAGCCATAAAAGCTGGATTACGCATAATTTCTGGGTTTATTCTAAAATTAGTCGCGTTTATATTAAAATAGTCAAATGGCGTAGCTGTAGAGCTGCCAAAGTTAAAGCCCTCATATGCCATTAGCCATTGCCCAGCATTGTTATTAAGGTCAAAGCCGTGAACATGACCACCATTAAGCCCAGCTATGGCCCCCGCCGCCGTGCCATCACCAAAGAGATGCTGCCCTTCATTAAAAGCGCGAGCAAGCGTACGCGCAAGCTCATTTAGCCTCGACATAAAATATGGTATGCCCATATAATCCGTTGTTTCACCCACTGTAAGCGACCACACCGTACCCCAGTCGGCTGGCAAGTCATCTGGATGCAGTGTCAATGTAGCTCCAGTTGGCGGAAAGCCGCCTGTGTATGTTCTGTCAGTATAGCGAATTTGCATAATGCGTCCATCAGGATGCCTAGCCGTTATTATCCCCGCGCCAGCAATATCCGTACGGAAATTCGCATTAAAACTAACATCAAGCAAAGGGGATGCACCATTGTGCGATGTTATCCTTGTATGATTGCTGCCATTGCCATCGCGCAGTTGTATAAGCCCCGAAAGCCCTCCAGTCAGCGTAGGAGAATACATATCAAAACGGTTTCCATTTGCCCAAAATATATCATACATTCTGCCTGGTTCTTCAGGGTTTAGCAGAGCCTGCGGGTCACGCTGGCGCACCTCTATCTGATGCATATGGAAATGATTAACAAAAATCGCGCCATCAATCATAACCATAAGCTCTCTGCGGCTTTGGCGCGGGTCTATCTCTCGCCCTGCCGCAAATTCTGGGTTTTTTTCAATTTCGCGTACCTCTATATTAACATGTTGCGAAAGCTCGTCCAAAAGCAAAGCTCGCTGGTCACGCATGTCATTTGCATTGCTGCCATCCAGCTCAAGTACCGCAATTTGCCTATTAAGATTCTGTATTTGCATACCCAAAGAATTGACTATGCCCACAGTAGCCCTAATTTCTTGGTTTATATCCCTCAACTGCTGTGTCAACTGAGAATATGTCGTGTTCAAAAAATTTGACAAGGAATCTAGGGAACTCAGGAAATTCGCACGATATGTAAGCTCATGCGCATTTCCGTTTAAATCCTGCATTCTATTCATTATATTATTTATCTCATGCGTAAGCCCTATTTCTTCGTTATCACGCAAAATACCCTGCGTAAGCGATAATATCTCCGATTTCCTAACAAACTGCCCATGCACAGCATTTTGATTCCAAAATTTTGTGTCCAAAAATTGGTTTCTCATCTGCCCAATCGAAATAATATGGCTACCCGTACCCACCATACCACGTGCGCCAGCCACGCGCAAAGGCTGTGTGGCCTGCTGCACACCGAACTGGCGCGAAAAACCAGGGGTCTCTGCGTTTGCTATATTATGACCAACAACATGCAAATGCGCCCTCGCCACATTCATTGCAGATGTTGCCACATGTAATCCAAAAAATGATGACCTCATAGTTTCAACTCCGTTTCATTAATTACATTCCAACTCTTCCCGTTTGGTTGATTATCCTATCCATCATAGAATCAAGCATATTTATCATTCTTGCCGAGGCATTATAAGCATGTTGAAAGCGTATCATATTAGACATTTCTTCCTCAAGCGACACGCCCGATATCTGCAAGCGTCGGTTATCCCAAGAGTTCATCTCTTCCGTGGATGTCTGCAAAAACCCCATGGCTGTACTTGTTATCGTTGCCATTTGGGTAATAAAATTGCGATAAAACCCATCTACCCCAAAGCCATACCACCCAGGGAATTGTATAAAATCATCACCAACAGTACCCAACTGCGGCATAGTGATAGTAGCAGAATTCCACTGCTCAATAATCTGCCCCACAAGCCTATTATCATCAGGTCCATCAAATGTCAGCGGCAAGCGGCTAGCACCGCCTTCACCCAGCAAAAATGGGTTTATGCTAATATTGCCCATAACCATACCGCGCCCTGATATAGTCTCTACAAAAAGGTTTAAATCAAGCGGTTCGGTGGCTGGCGGCACTATCTGCCCATGGATATGTCCATGCTGGTTACGTGGCATACCATGGTCTGGATGCGCCGTAGTAAAAGCAGTGTTAAACATTGTCACAATAGCGTTTAGCATGGTATCTAGCTGTGCCTGCACCTGCGGTATTACACCATGGGTCATGTTAAACACATCCCAGGCATCCGTAGAGTTTGGCGTTGTATGGTCAGCCGCACTAAGCCCGCGCGAAACTATCATAGATAATAGCGAACCATCTGGCGGTACATCTCTCATGTTAGTCATCGCACCCCAGTTAAAAAATGCTCTCACATCTGCGTCATCAGGCAATATACCATCTTCCCAAGTAAACACGGGATGCACAAAAAGCGAATTTGGCGCAGAATATTGCAAGCCCATCTGCATTCTATGCCCATTTACCAAAAGCGGATGCCCATTAGATATTATGTTTATACGCCCTCTGCTATCTTCCCTAGCCGTAATGGTTATTATCGTAGAAAGCTCATCTATAGCATTGTTTCGTCTATCTCTAAAGTCATTGGCATTAGCACCGCTGGCTTCCTCCAGCATAATGCGCTCATTCATATCGTGTATTTCTGTTGTTAGCTGATTTATACGGCGAACAGAGCTGGCAACATTATTATTAAGCTCCATCTGTCTCTGCTCCATAGCTGCTGCCGCACCCGCAACTCTATTAATAAAAGCCCCCGCAAAAGCAATAAAGTTACCGCGAGATTCTATAGAAGGGGCTTCGTTATTTAGCTCATGCAAGGCACGGTTAAGGTCTAGTAAAACGCCTTGCAATCGAAACTCGCCATGCAGCTCCCCAAATATATCATCCAATCTTTGCCCCGTACCCGCGCGTACATCCCAAAAATTGAGTTCTGGCGCAGAAGCCCTCCAGCGCATATCAAGAAAATGGTCACGCACCTGACGTATGCCCGATATCTGCGTACCAAGCCCAATCTGCATAATGCCGCCAGCATCGCGCCCAATATTGCGGCTAAAAAATGTGCTTTGCCCCACAAGCTGGCGCGTAAACCCAGGCGAATGATGGTTCGCAAGATTATGACCCGTTACATACAGACCCGCCTGCGCCGCTTGCAAGCCGCTTATAGGTGTAGAAAGACTGCTCATGCTCATATATTTTACCCCACTTTTATCTAATCCAAAGTCTATCCATTAATATCCAAAAAGCTCTTCTGTTCTGCAGCATCTTCATATCCGCCATATCCCACAGGCATATCCGAAAATGTCGAATGTATCAAATTTATATTATAGTCAATAAATTCCAATGCGTTTTCTATCAGCACCTTGTTTGCTTCATTTACCTCATTTAGCTCCGTCACTGCGGCTCTGGTTTTTTCCACAATATCCGCAAGCTCCGCATGGTCAGGTTGATTCTCCATCAGCACAACAAGATAGCTCAGTGTCATTTCCTCTTCCTTTTTATTAAGCACCATACAGATATCTTTCATAACACGCTCGCGCTCTTTGTCGCCCCGCACAAGCCTAGGCACAATCAAATTCTCCTCAGCCACCACAGCACGTAAGTTCTCTGTGTCATTTTTAATAATATACTCTTTTTTCCGCACAGAAAGGGCAGTAATCTGCTCATAAAGCTCGATTTGCCCTTTTAAGGTGTCTATGAGGTTGCCAATTAATCCCGCCATAAAAATATCCCCCGAATAAAACCTACATTATGACTGTGTCATAATCCTCTGCGCCAAATCCGCCGCAGAAAAATTATAATCCCCCGCCGCCATGCGTGCCATAACATCTTCCACCTTATCCTCACGAATATCAGGCGTAACCACAATAGCTTTACGCGCCAAATTAAACTCGCTCGCCAAGGCAGTAGATTCATAAACATCCGCAAAACTGCGAGCCTTATCTGCCCGCACATTAGGCTTTACTTCCGTAGGGCGCACAACCCCTTGCACATTACCAATGCCCGTAATCTTCATAACAAGCACTCCTTTTTCTTAATTTCTATGTAATATATTATCGGCAAAATCATTAATTAATATTAGCATCATTTTTCCACTTCTTCAAAAAATTGCGATTAGCGCACAACGCTATTATAGCAGCCTCCCACAACGTCATTGCGAGGCTGGGTGACCGCCTAGCCAGGTGCTTTAGCACCGACCAATGGCATTGAGAATTATATAAGCAGAGATATCTAGCCCAAAGCAATCCATATCTCCCCCCTCAAAATTTCATCTTGACTTGCGTTTTTTTTTTTTTGTTATAATATATTTATCGACAAAAATTCAACAAACAGAGGTGACTTATATGTTTTGCTCAAAATGCGGAAATAACATAACAACTAACCAAGGAACATTCTGCCAAAAATGTGGCACACAGCCAGCAGTATCACAAAATGCAGAAACAACCATTAGCCCCACAAAAAGAAAAAAATTGCCAATAATAATTACAGTCATCGCAATTGTATTAACCCACCAAATAAACCTTGCGTTTTCCTAGCAAATATGCTACAATAAAATCATGGATAACGAACTCAAAACAAATGCGGTTTTACTTTCTCCTGAAGAGCAATACCAGATTCGCAAAA
>Ga0131853_10001526_pt1 | contig 41342 bp, 21 predicted proteins | sample TergutLab28metaG_FD_92764 | JGI IMG/M metagenome (GOLD analysis project Ga0131853, IMG submission 92764) | Labiotermes labralis P1 segment gut microbial communities from Petit-Saut dam, French Guiana - Lab288 P1 (version 2) (version 2) | ecosystem: Host-associated > Arthropoda: Insects >...
ACATACATACATACAAATATACATACATATATACATACATACAAACATACATACATACACACATACATACATAAATACATACATACACACATACATACATACTTACATACATACATACATACATACATACAAACATACATACATACACACATACATACATACTTACATACATACATACATACAAATATACATACATACGTACATACAAACATACATACATACATACACACATACATACATAAATACATACATACACACATACATACATACATACATACACACATACATACATACACACATACATACATAAATACATACATACACACATACATACTTACATACATATATACATACATACATACATACATACATACATACACACACATACATACATACGTACATACATACATACATACATACATACGTACAAACATACATAGAATACCTCTACAATCGTGTTGTGGAAGTGCTGAGGTGGTTTTACGAAAAACATACCCTCGCTTCACAGTTGTACTGTCTCGAATGCTTTTCCGCGCACTGCTGATAAAGTGACTAAAGCCTTTCCTTTGTCTCTCTTTTTCCTCCGGGCAAATTTTGTTTAAAATATTTCAAAGGAAGTTATTCCCACTCCTCTCACAAAAATTACAATTTACAATATAGTTCTACACATATATCATACCACGATAAAACATAAAGTCCTGCAGTTAACAAAAACAAAAATAACCAAATGATCCATCAAGTAACCAGCATCACACACATTACATCTTTTATTCCGTTTCCGATATTTTCTTCTTCGATTCTCTTTCTTATTATTCTGTGTCAAATCAATTCCACGCATCAGCTAATGTGTATTAAATGTCTATAAGATTTAATTTACTAGAAACAGCATTCGCCAGGAATGTAAACACAACAGCTTTCTCTATATCACGAGTGATTATTTCAATTTTTCAACAATGACCTTTACTGCTTCAGCGAATTAGTGAATTGCAGCGCTGTCTAAGGGAAGCAAAATCTTATGCTTCTACGCTTCCATTTTTTAGCACTGGCTGTAGAATGTATTTTGTACCAATCATTAAATACAATGATGAACACTGAAGCATTTTTCTATCCATCAAAGTTACTGGACAGAAAATATGATTTGCTTTTAATTTCTTGCTTTGTTGGACTCCAGACACAAGAACAATCTGGTGAATTCAAGTGAACTACACGCATTTACCAAATTAGTTTTCTGCTGTTTACCTTCTCTTAATGAAAATGATGTTCTTTTATTACAGACACAACTCAAATGGTGCAAGGGCAATGAAACTATAATTTTCATATTATTTTTTTCTTTTATGTCATAAGTATTCGCCAAATGTAAAAAAAATATATCAAATATAAGTTTTGAACCTTAATGAGACCTGCGTCTCCCCGTCATATTATTTCAAAGAAACGTAAGGGTTGTGTGACCGTGCATCTTCCTCATTAAATAAATTGAAATGCCAACTTGATGCAACTGGGTAATTTTATTGATGTATTCTTAGTTCGGCATGTTTCGGGTACATCCGCCCATCATCAGGAGCATTAGATGCTGAGTTGCAGCGTATGGTTTTCTGCACCGAGTTTTTGGATGGATAGTGGTTTTAAGAGCCGCTGCCACGCACGGCACCATACGCACCCTACACACGACATACGCAGCGGCTCTCAAGACCACCATCCATCCAAAAACTCGGTGCAGAAAACCATACGCTGCAGCTCAGCATCTAATGCTCCTGATGATGGACGTATGTACCCGAAACATATCGAGCTAAAAATACATGAATTAAATTTACCTAGTTGAATCAAGTTTGTATTTCACTTTATTTCATAGAAGTTTCACTTCTAAATGGGGACCTGACAAATCTCACGACTGTAACAAATGACGTGCCTGCCAATCCACTTTCATATACCGTATCCCTTATTTGATACGCACGACAGGTAATTAAACATTTCTTGACAAATAGCTTAATACAGTAAGCGATGCTACTGCCTGGAGATTACTAATTACTGGCAAAGTCTGAGGCTGAAATATTGAAAGAAGTTTCGACATTTCTTGAGCCCTTTATCTCGTTAGGTTGTTTGAGACACTCGTCTGCCATGGGCGTCCAAAAGAATTAGTTGCAGCTTGGGGAAAGAATAACAGCAGAATTTAAGTTTTCGTGATTTTTACAGTATGTAGGTTTATTGATAGCTTACCGTTATACTTGATCATTTTGTAAGGCACTCATAAGTTCTATTTGAGTGTCCTGTGAAGTGGACTATATGATTCAAAATGTTACCAATAAATTTATTTTGGAAACCTGTATCATAGTTTATCAAAGTCGATTCATAAACTGGGTTTAAGTTTTCGAAAATAAATATTCATAGGAATATTGCTGCCTTGTGTGATGTGGTGGGTTGTAGGCTGGTAGAAGTTTTCTGGCGTGTTTGAAAGTGAAGCTGTACCTCTATTTAGGTTGACGTTGTCATCCGGAAGATGGAGACAAATTCTATTTCCGAAAGAGTAATAAATTTATATTTCTAAAGACGGCATTACTTCACGGACGAAAATATTGTTCGTAGCCATCCCACGTTGGTAGGGATTTATCGACTTTTCAGAAAAACTTGATCCTTTCATTTTCAACGCAGAATATAAGCCTGTTTACAAGAAGGAGAAAGATCGAGACAGCACTTTTCCACGAAACGTCTTTAAATTTTTACCAGATTTTACGCCAACACTTGCCTGCAGACGGTATTCTTCAGTACAGTACTGTCAAATCTACTTAACTCACTGAGTCTTATGTTATTTTAGGAAAAATGTTGTGCCAATCTTATTTCAGTGCTACAGAGTAATTAACAAGGTTGCCATCAAATACTGCGATATTTATTGTATAAAAATATTCAGTTAACAATAAGCTACATTTTCTTTATAATTCATTTTAGTTTTTATATAAAGACTGATAATGGCCGTTTGGGCCGAAACATATAGCTTATTGTTAACAGAAACGTTTTATACAATAAACATTATATACGTAAGGTTAATCTTATTAATTGCTCAATTAGGAAACGTAAGGGGATGTATTTATTAAAAAATATTCCTATTGTTTTAGGGTATCAATTACAGGCCCATATACATTATTAATAATTTATGTTTTTCTGGTTCATATCACTTTTTTAATGTAACGTTTCTAAGGCACAATTGTTTCAGGGATCTTCGTGTCCAGCAGTTGAATTTTTGCTTGATTTTAATCCGAGTTAACTAACAATTTTCTTAAGTTGAATTTTATGGAGAAACAAATATACGGAACTCTGATGCACCTAGATTCACACACACACACAAACACACACGCTGTATCACTACCTCACCTATGTGTGTGTTCTGTTAAATCACTTTGTACACAGACTGTCTAACATGAAAAGGTAACGCGTGGGTGTCATTAAAATTAACACGTACCGTAGCTGCGATATATAACACACACACACATCCGGTTGCACTTCACTGACATTTTCATACGGGCGTTGCCTGTCATAACAGACATATTCCTGTGGCACACCACATGTGGATCATTCCACTAGGTGTAGACGCGGAACTATAGAATTGAAACGTCTGCCTACCATTTAATTAAAATGTGGACAACCAACCATCAGAGTGGTGTGGGTTGTGAAGCAACAGTAATATCGTGATTTGAGTGTCTCATAACAGTACTGATGAGGATTTCTGTCTTCTAGGATATGATGCCGTATAGAATGGTGTATAGGCACCTACGTTTTGGAGAAGATTATTGCCTGTAGCTCCGAAGTTGTCCAAGAAAGTGGACTGCCCTGAAAATAGGCAGGAATCTCCTCTTACACTCTGGTTTTTAAGTATTAATTTACACGTAGTAATGTTCCAGAATTTTCAGCTTTAATGTCGCTTGACGTAAAGATATTAGAGAGACTGAACGGTAGACATATGCGGTTAAGCCCTTATGGCATTGTGCTCCATATTTGCAAGTCACAGACTCAAGGTTGAATCGCCCTGCCGTGTGTAACTTCACTAAAAGCTACCCCTTGTGTCATACACAACAATTCGGCCGGAATACGAGAACTGTGTTTTGACAGCAAGGTGCGAGCGATATGTGAAGCACAACACAGTATCTCCAAACCTGCCATTTCAGAAGTACTAAGAATACTGTTTTACGTAATAAAAAAGTCTTACGGAAACCCTTGTTAGCTTGGAGTTAAAATATTTCCTAAACAGTCTTGAGATTGCTATAAAGACAAAACGGCCAAACACTTCTCAGTTTATACGCAGAACTATTCCATATAGGCTACGTTGTCGTCGTCATCATTCTTCACGAGTTAGGTCTCAATAGAACTATTTCGATCTTGTCTAATAGTCTCTTCAGAGGTCTTCGAAATCGTCTTCGTCCATTTGGTCTATAAATCTGGATTATTTTTGGCATCATCTTGTTGTGCAACCTGCCCTACATAACGAGGCTGTGGAGGCCGAGTCACAGCGGTATAACTGTCCTATCATCCGCAGAGGAAATGTTACAGATCATGCCTATACAGAGGCTAAACGGTGGCTACCCTACTGCTGGACTACCTAGCAGTAGGCTAGTAACCCGCCCGAGGGCATTCAGTATGACTTCCAAGCCTCATTGTAAAGACAACAGTACGGCCAACGGGACTACAGACTATGGAAGGAAAACCGTTAAGGCAAAAAGGAAAAGGCAAAATTATAGTAATAGAAAATATATACTTTTACATCCTAACAAAACTTTTATTAACTAACTGTAATTAAAAGATAATAAAATCATTAATATATTGTGAATATATATATTATATTGATTATTGAAAACAACGGGAATGTATGACCAGAAAAACGCAAAATATAGGCTAAATGAAATACATAAACCACTCTCCCAAAAACCTTGCTTAATTGGCACAAAAAATTAAATTGCTCTCTCAGTTTTGTGCCAGTCTGTGTATTCTCCGTCTCTCACTCCATGGAACTATTTACATCTCTTATTTTTGTAAACTTCAAAGGACCTTTGCAATTCTGTCTTATTGTCCGTATTGTCCGTAAGCTGTTATTGTCTCGAAGTTGACGCTTCGTTTTTTATTCCTTATGCTGTCTGTTAAGAATTTATGTCTTATATTTATACACTGTCAGTTTCGTTTCCAATTAAATGTGCGGTTATAATAATAAAAACGACATGAAGATTGCGATAACCAACTGCGTATGAAAATTAAGTCCTCATTCAAATTTCTGATTACGCTGTAATGAAGCATCGTATGTAACACTGCAATGATGGGTCCGTCTAGTATTCTGAAGGTAGAAAGAAGTTGTCTCTCTAAATTGAACATTTTCCTCAGTAACATCAAGTTAAGAATAATTTTGGGATAAAGGAGAAATGTGGTAAATTTAGATGAAGAATTGTGGGACGTTAAAGTAAAGCTCCTTGCATTCCGAATATCGGCAGCAAACAGAGTTCACTGTTTTTCCTCCGGCTCCGGATGCATTAGCGAAAATGGATGGGTTGTATAGCTCTGCAAGAGCAGATTATCGGAAAAATCCCTACCTCTGCCAAACACCGAGTTGGTGTAGAGCTAATTGAATCTCATCACTGTATATTAATCCAGGGCGCCAACTCTGCCTGTCACTCCCCACATTTAGACCGACAATTACCTTACGCATATTTAACAACACGTAACATTAGATCACACAGCGCCGAAGTATAATCAAATAAAGACATGAGAATGAAGGGAAGAAAACACACAAGCCTTACGCTATTCCATCTGACTCAGAATTTCATGGTTTGCAGACAATGCACTTTCCTACTCCTGCTCGGCCAGCAATGTGTATCATAGTTCCAGTCGTCTCCTTCTTAGTTTTGGTCTCATTATGTTCTCCCTATCGTTCTCATCCTTCTCATTATTCACCATTACTATCATTTTTGCCTTCTTATTTATCATTATTTCCTTTCTCTTTCTCATCCGTATTCCCTCATGACACCGAGGTCTTTACTTCTAGAATAGTTTAATTCCCCTTCAGCTATACTTAAATTACTGTCGTTAATAACTGAAGTAATGCGAGTTGCATAATGTTCAGGCCTGGTAGGTTGGTACAGCTGTACATCACAAAGACTGGGTAGGTTTCTGTACCTTTACACCATAAAATGTGCAGGTTGGTATAGCTTTTCACCATAAAGACTGGGTAGGTTTCTGTAGGTTTACACTATAGACTGTGTAGGTTGTTGTAGTTTTACACCACAGAGACTAGGTAGGTTGGTGTAGCTTTACACCGTACAGAACGTAGGTAGATTTGTGTACGTTTCTACCCTACAGACACGGTAAGTTTGTAACTTTATACCGTATAGAACGTGTAGGGTGGTGTAGCTTCATATTCTAGAAACTGGGTAGGTTGGTGTAACTTTATACCATAGACACCGGGTAGGTATGTGTCGGTTTATACCGTACAGACTGGGTAGTTTGTTTAGATTTATATCGCAGATACCGGGTAAATTGATGTAGGTTAGTGGGGATTCATAATCTACTAACGCGTAAACTAGTGAAGCCAAACATGTAGTTTAATTGCAGACGCTCAGGTAAAATATCGTCTGTTTTACCAGCTATACTGTCTGAGGGTCTTCGTGATTTTTATCAGCCTCACCAGGCAACAGTGACACTGACCTTCTAATGTGACAGCTGCTTGTTGCTGAATTCTTGCAAATAATCATCTTATCTCAAAGTCTTTCGAAAGTATGCAGTTTACAACGGGTTCAACTGCTGCTCAAGCAGAAAAAGTCCATTCTTCCATAAATGTTAGTGACAAAGTTTGATTCCCATTCCATCCTGCGGAATACGAGTCTTTGTAAAGTATAATACAAGTGACACTATTTCAGAGGGCCCTACTACCGTAGTCTTCAATCAAGTTAAAAAAAATATTACTTTCAATGTTCTCTTCTTCGCTTGGGATGTCGTAAAGATACCGGAAGCAAACTCTGCCGAAACTTTGGTGCAGATACAGTTATCCGCGTGTCATAAAGTTCCAGAACACTAAACCCTTTATCAACAACGCTATGCGAAGCCAAATGTTAGCAGTATGTAATTTTTGGTACGTGTCTTTTCTTTGATACCCATTGTTGAAGGTGGTCTCGTGGTTACAGTAATTGATCATTATCCAAGATATGCCGGATTCGTGTAAATAGTCGCCGCTAGCTTAAAAATAAATTTGCCGCTATATGTCTGTCAGCATAATGACGTACATTCTTCTGAAGACAGGAATATTGTTGATACCTGAAAGGACGTGTGAGATTATAGAGTACCAAATTCAGGTATGCTGCAAAAAAATAGCAGCTTCAAAAGGGCCTGACGTTGATATGTCTGAGGAATTTCACGTTAAGTTTTCAGTCCGTCTACATTCATTTCAAACACTGTTACATACTTTGGCGTTTACGATGCCCTGTTGTCTAACGATGGCGTTTAGAACTCGTCCATTATCATCTATGAAGGCTTCGCCGTGTATGCATTCGATGTGTCCGCTTGATGACTCGATACACGCTATCATGACACGAAATAGGCGTCAATAATGCAAGCTCTGTATTCATTACGTTTTTTTTTTCCTGAATGGATTAGATCAGAATTAACTGAGCCGTCCATTACTGACTCGCTGGCTTTTGTGACTAGACTGCTGCCCCTCACACGTATTGTATCAGCAGTCAGCGGATTGATTTAAAATGCCAACCAAATGGTCGAAACGAGATACAATCTACACGCTTTCACAGCAAGTTTCATATTGTAAACGAACTCTGTGAAATCACAGGTGTCAGTGTTACAGGTTGTAAAGTGTGCAATATGGATGGGTTTATAGACGTTATAAACAAGACATAGAGACCCACACAGCGGCAGGTCGTGGGCCTTCCTGGACAATTATGTGCATTGAATGAAATTAAGGGATTTATTTACAGTAATGTGATCATTGGTTACGTAGCAGGTAGTCCACGCACATGAAGTGGCCCCTGGCCAATTTACTCTTCGCCCGCCGACCCACTATAAAAGATGAATCGCTTGTCACAACAGCAGTACGTGTATGAGGGCAAATAAGACGGAATTCAGATAATTGAGAGTAACCGACATGGGGAACCCCCCCCCCCTCCATTTGGTCGTAAGATGATTGTCTGAATATTCCTTTCGTAAAAGCCCAGCGTATTACGAAATGCCTCTTTGAGACTTCGACATTGCTGGATGTCGTGGGTGTGAAATAAATCTTCGATGATGGCAATTTAGTAACAGTACTGAGATCACAGAAACTTTTACCACGAATAAACCCCCTCCTCCGCGTCTCCCAGCAGCTGTTACGCTTCCCTCTTCACCCTGTGTCTCTAGATTCACCTACAGTCTTTCGGCCATTTTCTTAACACGATTGTTTTTGGTGATAACCATCGACAATCACACGGGCTGTGGGTCAGCTGATGTAGGCCACAGGAACCTAGAGGGGCATAAAACAGTAAGAGCAGAGAGGAAACCCTCAAACATCGTTGTTCTCCATATATATTGGATTCCTTTCCGTGGCCTCAGTTCAGCTGAAAGTCTATCAACTTCTTAAGGATGACTTTGTGTCGTAAGTGTAGTGAGTAACAGGTTAGGTTAGGTTAGGTTAGGTTAGGTTAGGTCTCTCGTGGTTTTAAAGTGTTATTCCGTCGTCCTGTTTCTTCCTTTTCTTTGCTGAAATAAACATTCGTTCGTGGGTTAATACTTCTGTTTTACGGAGCAGGAATTCGAGTTACGCATTTTCCTAATGCATTTACGTGTCCAGTGGCTATAAAACAGGTGCGAATGAGGTATAAGTGAAATTGCCCATGTGTACGGCAAAGAAGACAAATAGGGAAATGGAGATGTAGTACCACTTATTCTTAATCTTGGTACTAGATAGAAGTGAGCAGTAAGCTTCACATTCCGACCGCCTTACTTCCGGAGAAAGAAGCTCAAAAGCCTATTGAATAAAAAGCCGGTTTGTTCCCAGTAATGGTTTGGACATTTGAAGAAAAGAGAAATATCTCAAAGTGCAGGGAAACGAACCACGTTTCTCCGGTTGTCCATCCCATAGGCTGCACTGTCCTGGCTGTACTGTGACAATGAGGGACGTTTGTAATTCAACATCTAGAGGATTTAAGGATCAATATAAGAACTCGAGAATGAAAATCAGGGGAGGACAACGCATTAATGTCGAGCAGTTTCATATTTCATAAATACGAAAGCTACTTTATAATTTATTTCGTTACCTTAAGGATTAATTTCAAACGATTTATGCAATTAGGCTACGTGTCAAATAATAGAAATGGTCTGCAGTCAGAAATATAACACACGATGTAACCGACACTTGTAAAGTGACATGCCATTCCCAGCAGGCCGTGTCAGGACTCACACAATTTTGTGACCGGTCTCCCACCACGGATGCCCGAGATCAATTCCAGCCCAGCCAGTGAGGGACTTGTGGTGAAATATATGGCCCTGGGACGGGTTTGTTATCCAAGAACTCTGAATTCTCTGTGTAAATATTATTCCGCCCCTACTCCATGCTCATTCCTTCATGTCACTGACGCTGCGTAAAGTCAGCGATATAACAGGCACGCACAAGAAAAGTGATGCACCACCTGTTACAGAGATGCGCAAGTTGGTTTGGGTTTTTCAGCCTTTCTTTAGCCTGTCATTATACTGTGTTCGCTTACGGTTGGTGTATGACACCGTTACATGAAATCAGTTAGATTTGTCACTTTTTCTGAGTGTTAAACTCTAGGATATTACGTAAAGTAGTTAATATTTAATCTTCATGCGAAAATAAAGACCTTAAAACGTAAAAGTAAAATTTTAAGAATTACTTTTAGTAGCTACGGTTTGAACATAAAAGTTTAACATTTATTTCCTCTTGTAAGTCACAGCGCGTAAGGGATATATCCTGGCTCTTTCGAGATGTTACTCAGTTTGAGGGTTGTTTGACCGTGCATCTTCCTCATGAAATAAAGTGAAATCCCAACTTGATGCAACTAGGTAATATTATTGATGTATTCTTAGCTCGACATGTTTCGGGTACATACGCCCATCATCAGTAGCATTAGATGCTGAGTTGCGGCATATGGTTTTCTGCACCGAGTTTTTGAATGGGTGGTGGTCTTGAGAGCCGCTGCGTAGGTCGTGTTTACGGTGCGGATGGTGCCGTGCGTGGCAGCGGCTCTCAAGACCACCATCCATCCAAAAACTCGGTGCAGAAAAGCAAATGTTGCAACTCAGCATCTAATGCTCCAGATGATGGGCGTATGTACCCGAAACATGTCGAGCTAAGAAAACATCAATAAAATTACCTAGTTGCATCAGGTTGGCATTTCACTTTATTTCATGTTACTCAGTGTATACGGGTACTTACCGACGTTTCAGGTAAAACTGTCAGTTCCGTCTGCAGGGGCCAAGCAATTCAAGAAGAATTCTGCTTGACCTGTTTGACCCTGACGTATCCATCATTTGCCTGGATGGACTAGGAAGACAGAAGGGCCTGAGTTATGGCATCCCTTCTCCGAAGAGAGGTGTAATACTTCCAGTTTCCTCTCAACTGACCACTTTTCAGCAAGTAGCTGATATTGACCATTACCGGACAAATTTACTGATTTTATCTTGTTCATGTTCAGTCACCCTGTGTAAGTACGGGTTAATTCCTTGAAGCAGGCCATCTGTCGGTCAATTTTATTCCGTCAAACAAAGGTCAGGTATGCTTACTTACTGGGTAAGAGGTCACTGTACTTTTTCATGTAAACACTTTTTTTACATTTGAAAGGTGGAGTCATTTTTATGATTTCTTTTTTACAGAATTACGGTGACAATACTTACAGTAATGCTCACTGGTTTGGAAGTATACATGCACAGTATGATATTAACCTTTTAAAACTAAGTAGTAGATACAGGTATCAAGTGATGTAACGTAAGGAAACTGCATTTTACCGCGCAGTTTATTTACGTGTTTCGCGTCACTCTTGCGTCACTCATCATTCTTCTGAATTGCGGATTTTTTTTGTACTGTAAGGAACTTGGACCGTTTTCAGTGAAGTGGAAACTCAGTTTTTTATTGTTTGCATCCTGTCATGGTGTATGATGGGGTATTTAATAGGAATATTGGTTGCACTTCTTCACAACAATGTTCTATTTCATTATGTTGCTATTTGTTGAACATATTAATTATAATAATAAAACATTTCCTAGCACTCGTAATGAGGTTTTTATAGTAACCTGAAGACGACTTATACAGGTTGAAACATGTCGTACTAGGAGATAATTTATTCTTATAATTACTATATATGCTCAAATAATAATGTAATAAACCAAAGTCGCGGAGATATGAAACCATCTTTCCTATCATATATATCAGAAACTCAGTTTCATGAGTAATTTACATAATGCTCAGTCTTCGGTGGGTGATACTAGAATTATGAAATGCAGTTCCAACTTATCGAACTGCATCCACTGCACTATATTGTCCACATAATTTATTTATGTGCGTGAACCTTATACAAAGCACATATTTTTTGTACGGTACAATACATTTAGAATTATAGTTGAGACATTTTTAGTGCGATAAGTGATTAAATTTTAACTACTAATCAGCTCAACATCAAAGTACAAATTGAATTAGTGATATTAAATGGACGAGGGGGTTTAAATTTCGATTTGCGAAATTGTAATTTTAATGGTTTTGACGTCGTCCACTTTGCGTTGTGAGAAGTTACGTAATACACTGAGATTAATAACTGCTGTAATTGTTCTGGACAATCCATTAATAACGAGAGTCCATCCTTGTTGTTATACGAATGATGAAAAAATTATGTTTGGAATCTGTATAAACCGAGAGCTAAGGCACGTAATGTTTCAGTAACTTCTCACAAGAGCAACAAACAAAAATAAGCGGTAAGGATTATGATGACTGAATCTAACATGTCTTTAGGCAACTCTTTATTTTTGTCTGTGAAATTTATTTAAGGTGACAAAATGACATTACATATTCTAGACTAAGTTGCAGGTTTACGTCTTTTTTACGAACTCCTACATAAATATAAAAATGAACTAGTTTTTAAAACACCTTTTAAAATGAGGATGTCTTATAGCTTTGCACGAGCATGTCGGCCATGAAAAGAGGGTAGTTATGAAAATGAAATTCAGTTCACGGCACACTCCCAACTTCAGTGGAACCGCTGATGAATTTTAAGATGACATAAAGGGGAAGTAGACGGCGCGACCAACTTGCTTTCTGCTTGGAAACGTGAGCATCGAACTGAAATAACACAAGCAGTATTATCTTGGGCTTTTAAAGTGTCTCGGTTCATTCCTGATCATACTTGTATGTATTACTTATCCTGTAGACAATAAACACAGTGTTTGAAGTTCAGTAGACAATAAACTCAGTGTTTGAAGTTCAGTAAACCATAAACACAGTGTCTGAAGTTTAAATGAACAAAAAGCGGAAGATCAGACAGTTGTTTTTCGGTGTACAATTTAATGATTCGCCTACATCATTCTGCGACGAGCATAAAATGAAGGAATTATGAATTATCCTTGGATCAGGGTTCGTATTTGCTTATTATTTTTAGCGTGAACTTTTGAAGTGGTAACGCTACAGACAACTGTCAAACTGCTAGACCAGAAGATGGAAGGATTACGCTTCTGCTACGTATATAACAATTTGCCACTCGACACGGCTAACATTCCAGCAAGCTAGGATATTCTCCATCATCGCTGTAAGGAACCATTATCCCACAATGTATTTGTATTTCCTGCTCTAACACTTTGAGACTCTTCATGTATCCTTGCGGTACATATTTATGTGTTTGACATGACACTAAAAATGCTGCGATTATATCCTTAAACAGAATTAACGTATTTTTCTTGTACTAGCGAATCAGTGTTTTTTGTTCATAAAAGCTAAATTTTTTAGCAGTATTTATATATTTTTGAATTCGAATTATTAAACGAAATTCGATTACACTTGAAGTTATCACAGAGCTTAATATTAAGACACACCTTATTGTGTGTGACGCCGTAAGTTTGGGTACATCTTAGAAGACTGTAAGTTTCAAATTCTGTAGAAGTATTTCCTGGGACTCACACACGTGTGCTTTGTAACCTAAACTGTAGATTTATTTCTATATTTTTTGTTGTTTGTACTCTTTATATTATTTATGCAGCAACACGCGCAATAAATAAAACAGATTTATTTTTTTTTGCATGTAATTTCATTCTGAGTGATTAATTAACCATTTGTCTGAACACTGCAGTTGAAACACGTTCAAGTTTAACACTTGACCTTCTCTTGATACGTACAGGCTACTGCCTAGCCACAAAGTCCGCTGTAAACGTGGGTGATATTAATGCAGAGATCTTCAAGGTGCTGTAATAGTTTGCTAATTTGATGTTATATTTTGTTAATTGATACTCATCTTACTTCTATGCCAATTAGTTATCCTTAAGTATCGTATTAGCTATCCAGCCGTGCACTGGCTCTACACGTGTACGGCAAGTGTCGAGAGACATTACAGGCTGCTAAGGGCTCATAGCATTTTCCCGCATTGCGAAGTGCAAAGTGTTATGTCTCAAACTTCGAAGTCACTTAAAGTAAGACGATTGGTGATTTTAGGGTTCTTACCGCATTGCATGTGACAATGAGTACCACTGCCTTGATATGTGACGCGGTCTAGTGCGGTAGAGATGTGCCACATTTTGAGATGATTCCGCTTCCTGTTAGAAGAGACGTCATTATTAAGCCACCTGATTATACTCCCGAGACCACAGCATCCTTCATGAAAATATCTGTTTAAAAAATACATTTTAATTTTAGCTAATCATGAAAGATAATTTAGGTTTAATGTTCTGGAATGATCGGAGTTTATTATATTAACGGTCATATTAAATATGGTTAACTGCTTTGATTTATCAGCTGTGGAAATGCAAGGAATGGGTCACTGGTTTTCTCTCGATCATCAGGTACAAATAAAAAAAAATCATTCCAAATTGTTGGTTTGCAACGAGTCTGAGGAACCAAATGTACAATTTTGCATTTTTCCTGATGAAAAAGATCTGGGTTCCCATGTGTTTCCGTATAGCCAGAGAGAGAGAGGGAGAGAGAAAGAGTGTGGACGGGGGGGGGGGAGGGGCGGGAACAGAAACGGTGGATAATATCTACACATTTTATTATCTGTAGGCAGTGGAGAATGGAAGGTTGTGAGCTGCATTTATTTGGCTGCGGATAGGGACAGATTTCATGTTCTTGTAAGTGCAGAACTGTAAAGATCTGTACGGAAGTAATGCCTCCCATTTTTTCTAAGGAACAGTAATTAAAATTATAATGCATTTCTTTCAAATGTTGGGTATGGGTACATCCTTTGCAATCTTAAACTTCTTTTTTACAAAGTCTCCCCCATTGTCAACTCCCTTTTCCCACTTTTGCATGAGAAGCTGTACGCCGATCGCATAAAATTCTTTGCTGTAGCGTCGGGGCTCCTGACGCACGCTGTGTTCCAGCTCGTAGTCGTCCGCAGAACAGCGTCTTCAACGTGCGTTCTTCAGAGGGCCATAAGGGTGGAAAAGGGAGGGTGCTAAATCGGGAGTGTAGGGAGAATGAGGAAGAGCAAATTCAAGGTTCGGACTTCTGTGGGTAAAACCATGGCTAGCGTCTTCAAGGAGAATGAAGGAATATTATTAGGGGAAATCTTAAAGATAGATGCCGAAATCAGTTCAGAGCAATGTGTGCAGATGTTAAAGAAGTTAAAACAATGAAATTAAGGAATTCGGTCAAGCAGGGAGATGAATCAAGTTCTCACTCTTCCTGTAGTACCAATTTAGTACCCTCCTACTTCCAGGTTTTTGACCTCCTGAAGGTTGCACTCCGAGGACGCCGATTTGCGGACGAAGACGAGCTAAACCACAGAGTGAGTGAAGAGCTTTGACACTCCAGAAAAGGGTTTTAGGAAACCGGAATACAGCGTCTCACTCAAAATGGGGGGGGGGGGATAAGTGGATAACTAAAAAGACTCTGTGGAAAAACTATCTCAACATTGTAAATTGTGTACCCATGATATTTGCGAGTTCTACCGTAATTTTAGTTATAGATTCTAAGCAGAAGTAGTAGTCACTGTCACGTACTATTCCTTGTGACATTTGCGGATTCCATAAAGTGTTGGAAATTTTTTAACTAGCTAGGGAACTATTAGCTTTTAAAAAAAGAATCTGCTGAGTGGAGATAGAGGAGTGAGATTTGTTTTAATTAACGACGCTCTAAATTGCCAAGATTTTACGGCGTCGGTGTTAGGTGAATGATATATGAAGGTGGAACATGTGTGGAATTAAGCTGACATGGAAAACCCGAAGTACTGGGTGAAAAACTTCTGCCAGGGTCAGTTTTCAAAACAAATCCCACAAAGAGAGGTCTGGAATAGCTTCACACTGTTAGCTGGTGAGTTAATCGCAAAATTGAGATGAGTCATGGACATCAAACTGCGGCAACTTTGCTTTATTCCTGCTAAAATATCTGACTGTAACCAATGAGTGGGGGGTTGGGCGGATTTGGGGTACAGAAAAAAAAGATAAATGACGTGGCTGTGTGAATCATATAGGTGCACATACATACATACATATATATCTTTATCGTTGCACCGTGCATTTTGTAGTTTATATAAGTAACACACCATCTAATACACATACATAGTCTTTAATAGTCTAAAATTTACATTAAAACACTTGAAACGCTTAAGCCTTTTAAGAATTTTAGATTATTAAAGACTATATATGCACATTTGTTAGTGTGTTATATATATATTTATGTATATGTATGGGCCTAGATAGTTTAGTAGGTACAGCGAATCATTCCGGCTGGACGATCCGGGGATCACATCCCTGTAGGAGCGAGAAATTCCGTGCCAATCCAGACCGGCTCTGGGGCCCACGCAGCCTCCTGAGCCATGGGTACGGGGTCCCTTTCTTAGTGGTCAAGCAGCCGGGACGTGGCTTGCCCACGCACCTCATCTAGCGCCAAGGTTAAAGAAATAGTATACCTATATCTCTAATCCCTCCCTGGGCTTTCATGGCCTGTTAGAGGGCGAACTGTACATTCACCCTTACTTCATATATATATATATATATATATATATATATATATATACATATACATACATACATACATACATACATAAATACATAGTATTTGGAGCTTAGAAGGAGAGAGTAGATTACGTATAGAAAAACTGATTTTCTTCTGAATCTTTGGTACATCTGGTTAACTCTATTCCATTTCAACTTGTCATAACTGTTTGTGACACATATTTTTCTTAATGTTATTGCATCTTCTTACTTCGTTCTTTCGTGACGCGCAAATGATGCACTGGCTAAACCATAGGAATTTTTAATCAGAACATGGATGCATTTGCAACCGCACTATATGCTACATTTAAGTTTAATAATCCTTTTCTCGCAGGACAATAATTATTATTTTTATGAAATTTGAATTATATTTTGAATATTGGCTTGGAATAGCGTCGGTAAAAATCGGAGGTAACGGTCCACACATTCTAGACTTTTGCACAAGTTCGTATTCTCAATGTACTCTATTATCAAGGAACATTTTTCAAATTCCCATTAAAGAGGAGGCTAAGAGAGCTTTAGAACAATTCAGTAAAGGTTAAATGTGTTCCAGAACCCTTTAGTTAATTATTGTTGGGTTTCAGAATCTTTCAGGAAAGGATAAATGGGGTTCAGAACCGGTCATGGAAGGATAAATGAGCCAGGAAAGAATAAAATGGGTCTGAGAACCTTTCAGGAATTGATAATTCAGAATCAGAACCGGTCATGAAAGGATAAATTCATCTGCTGGAAACTGAACACAGGTCATGTTGTCGGCTCCTTGCTACTGTACATGATTGTCACTCTGTTTGTAGACTGTTGTTAAACAAAGAATTTTACTACAGCCTGAGGAAATATAGGAATATAATCTGTATCACAAATAATGCTGTAAACACGACACCTGATAATGAAGTATTTTCAATTCTTGTAGTGTGAGAGCAATATAAATTATATTCTACTTTTTCAACCCTCTCAGCAGTAGAAGAAAAACCCCCTTTTTCGGTCGTTGAACTGATATATTTTTTGTTTCCACTATTCTAGGGCCCCGTGTTTTGTAGCCTTTCGTACTTTTTACGGTATTAATGTTTCACACAAGGGACATTGACATGGATAAATCATGAATTTAACATCATACAAAATGCACGAGTATTAATTTCACCCCTTTGACGTGGGAAGAGGGAAGTATACACAGGATTTTTATTTTTTGTCCTACATGAAGAATATGCAATTCATATTTTCGCAATGATATATGGCAACTCTTTAATCTGTTGGCGGATGCGGAAACTGAAATTTACGGATCTGTCAACCCTCATGGTTTTCTTTAATCTACACATACTGTTATATCCATAACAAGCTCATAAATTTGACTGTTCTGCCTCTTTTCCATGTTCTGCCAGGTTACTACAGTAATCCGGAGTCACTGACAATGAATAACTTGCCTTATATAAAGCACACACACACACACACACACACACACACGCCCACACAAACACAAACACACGCACTCACACATACACACACACACACACACACATATATATGTAAGTAAGACTGAGAGCCGAAATCCTGTCTTTATTTGCTCCCACTTGGTATTAGTTAATGCTTATGAAGGGTATGAAAGCGCGTTATCAGGGACTGCCGAGGACACTGCCATTAAGACGCATTTGAGAGGTATCTTTGGTTTGGTCGCTATTACAGAATCAACTTTTGTCGATAACATGTTTTCCTGTAGGCAGAAATTGTCTCTCAGTCTATTGTATATTTTTGTCCAGCGAAATTATTGAATTAGTTATTTGAAGCAGGTGAAACGGGAGTGAAGGAATGAAAAGGTTATCTGTCGAAGTCATGCGCAGAAATGGAAATTAGCAAACATTGCTTTGGAAATTACAAATAGGTTTATACTAGTTTAAGTACTTAGCAATGAGATTGATTTGACGATTTTTAAAAATAAAGATTCGCATTGCAAACAACCTAAATGTAAAACGACACTCAGCATTAATTCCTGCATTGAGAATTCTGTGTCAAAAAAGGAGCAGAATAGGCAGTAATTTGAAGTACTGTATTTAGTTGCATAACAAAGAGCACACACCACATGTGACAGGAATGTTAATATAAACCACATGAGGTTTAATCAATAATAACTTCACGTTCCTCCAAAACAGTGTTTCAGGAACGGTGAATCGTATGTCCCTTGAGTTCCAGTTGTGTACGTTGTGACAGCGGTATTTTATATTGAAACGCAATTTCATTTTGGGACTTTATCCATCGTAGAATAATAATAATAATAATAATAATAAAGACTTTGCCAACAGTTTGACGAGACAATAGACCACATAATATCAGCATGCCCAATACTGGCATACAATACATAAAAAGACATGATAGAGTGTGTGCACAACAACACTTAAACATATGTAAGGAAACAGGGGTACAATTGGACAAAAAACACTGGTATGAGCATGTGCCAAAATCAGCAGAAACAAGTCAAGGAGGCAAGGTAACCGTATTGTGGAACCAACAAGTACAAACTGACAGAACTATCCCCAACAACAAACCAGACACTATAATCCGTAATAATGAAAAGGAAACATGTAGGTTAATAGACGTTGCAATCTCAGGAGACAGAAATGTGATTTAAAAAGAAACAGAGAAGATTCTAAAATAAAAGACCTTACAATAGAAATACAAAGCATGTGGAATGTAAAAACAAAGGTGATACCAGTAATAATAGGGGCGACTGGGACTATTTCAAAGTCATTCAGAAAATACGTCAGCAACATACTAGGAAAACATGAAGTCACGGAACTACAGAAAACAGCCATATTGGGCACTGCACACATAAGTCGGAAAGTACTAATATAAAACTACAATAGATTCAACAATGAAACTAACGATATAAGCACCATGAATAGTAACAACAGAATAACTGCAACACTGTATTCCCTAGGGACATAATTTTTCTCAGGAATGTAAGTATAAATACCCCGCATAAAGGAGATGGTGATGACGATGATGATGATGATAATAATAATAATAATAATAATAATAATAAGTTAAACCCAAAGTTCCGAATGCCTGCTCTACCTCACACTTAAGGCTTTGGACGTAGCTGTCATGTGGGCCCCTTAAATGAGATTTTATAATTCTTTGAGCCAAGTGCCTGGGAGTAGGAAGTAGAAACTCTGCAACTGATCAGGTGACGTATCTTATGACACTTTTTCAATACTCCGAGGCGGTGTTGACGAAAAATGCAAACACCTTGGTCTGAAAAATTGGCTAGCAGACCTAGACTCGGGTCTGCATAGGTCCCATATCCTGTATTGTAGTAACTACACTGAGTGAGGTACCCAGATCATCATCGATATGCGTGTGTAAATTATTCAGTACCTGGAAGTTGATTATACGGGTGGTAGGAAAAGATTCGGGGAAGTGAATACTCCTGAATTACAAGCACCCAGCATAGAATGTCAGTTCAAATAATCGAACTCCTCTGATATTGTAATGTGAAAATCTGTAAGTTTCAACTCTCTCTCGTACGCAGCAGACTGACAGAGACAGTGTTTTAATCCCAAGAGTTAGATGAATAAAACTTGAAAATTGGTTGGATTTTTAATTTTGGAAACTCTATTGTCTTTACTATACTTGAGATTGAGAGAAAACACACAGCATGTTGGCTATTAAGCACAAAGGAAAAAAGATTTTACTTGGAAAACCAAAGTGTTCTTGTTTATTTGTTGTATACTATCGAAACAGCATTAGCTCAGAATACATACTATCGAGCGACACGTACTTATTGAGCTACACTTTGCAGAATGGGAAGCATAAGACCATATCAAGTTTTGAGGTAATATTCTGATATTTACCGGGAAGTACCCAGGAAAACAACGGAACATTTTTCTGACTCATCGAGCCGAATTTTAATCTGGATCTTCCGATAGGAAGTGAACTTACAGCTCACTCACCCACAAACATTGAGGATCTATGCATAGAGAGAAAATAAGTTAAAATATATATTCAAGAGATAGGTCTGGGGGATGTGCGCTGGATTCAAGTGGCTCAGGATAAGTAGCAACAGTAAAATTTTCAAACACGGTAATTTACTTCCGTGAAACATAAAGTGTAGGGAACTTAATGACTAAGTGAGAGACTACCAGCTTCCGAAGTATTACGTTTTTCCACACAATTAATTATTTTGCCTAAGTCGAATGGTACGGTTTAATGTTTGTCATAATATGTTGTTATCATCAGCCGGAATTTAGGAAAACGTATTGAAATTTAATTTTATGCTCATTTTACATGGTTTTGCATATTGTCGAGCGTGATGAAATCAGTGACAGAAGTTGAGAAATGTTTAATAATTTACCAGTACGGAGTTCCTGACTTGCTGTCACTTCGAAATAGCCACAGCCATCCCATAACATAAATAATGTTCATCGCCACTCTAACAGAATAGTCTGTAACGACAGAAATAGAACACGGTTTAAATCACGCAATAGGTGTCTTAGGCGATATTCACTTCCGTAATCTTAAAAGCCAAAGACTGAGAGATTTACAACGCAGCAGGAAATGCAGTAGGGGATAACGAGGCAAAGGGTGCTGATATGCTGTGCTGCCTACAAAGTCTGATCGCCTGCTGAGCGTGTGCATCCTCTTGAAATCCACCATCCCACTCCCAACTCAACCTTCATCAAAGTCCCCATCTCTAAACTGGGCTTGTGCTTACATGGCAATTAATTCTCCTTTTTAACGTTCAGATGGATCGATTTCATAAAAAATGTATATGGATCTCCGCACGCTTAGCCGAATGTTATCACTTTGTGATAATATTCTAAAAACCAGGATATTATCAGAAAGGAATTAACTATATAAGATTTCAGGTGGAATATTTTATGAACATTCAGTGTAGGTCATTTGCTGTGGCGCAACAGCCCTACTTGGGCCTGGACCCCTTGATTGTTGAGGTTTTGAGATCATACACATTCACACCACACTCGGCATGACTCCTCTAGACGAGGGATTGGCCCCTCGCAGACTCAAGGCTAAAGAAATCCATATATAGGACTGAACAGGCCCTTAGGGCTGCAGAAAGTTCAGGAATTTCTGGACAAATTTGTCAGCCCTACGCAGCTGTCCCATACTGATTACTGTTGGGAGGCGTAGTGAGAAGAATTTAGTCAATGAAAAATTACAAGCTCAACGGGAATGGAATCCACGACTTTCCGGCTTGTGGCGCAGTGCCTCTTTTACACCAGTAATAATTATTTTTCATCCCTTCCTTCTTCCTTACGATGAGTAAAATTATGTTAAGGAAGCATTTACCCTTAATACTTAAGTAAGAATTTTCAGTGCACTTGCGGAAGTACATAACCGTTTTTCTAAGATTTGACCGAAAGAGAAATGTCCTAGCACTCACTACACACTAATGTGTAGGAGTAAAAAGACAGTCTTTGCTGTAAATGACGCAAATGTCTTATTGACTTATGAGCCCATTCTTTATTTCGACAATAGAGGAAGGGGAGTTGTTTGATTCACGTCCCGACCGGTTTACCCTGGAGAAAGCAGTCTGAGTTATCCTTTATTTAGTAGGGTGGGTGGGACACACACAAGTCTAAACTCTGTACAGAAAAAAAGTTTCTGGCAATCGAAGCCACATCCTACGGTCGTGCAATCCGTAGCTTGCTTACTGTACTACTGTAGCTTTCTAACTGAACTATAGTAGCTTTCTTACTGTAATGCTGTAGCTTTCTTACAGTACTACTGTGATTTCTTACTGAACTACAGTAGCTTTCTTATTGTACTATTGTAGCTCTCTTACAGTACTACTGTAGCTTTCTTACTGAACTAGAGTAACTTTTATATTGTACTATTGTAGCTTTCTTACAGTACTACTGTAGCTTTCTTACAGAACTACAGTAGCTTCCTTATTGTACTATTGTAGCTTTCTTACTGTACTACTGTAGCTTTCCTGGCTTATACAGTCATGTGGTTTGGATGAATCGCATTCTATTACAAAATACATCGCAGCAATATTAGTTGTGTTATCAGGAGAGAGATAAGACATGGACCGTCACTGTCCAAAACTGAGAATGTATTAAACCCAGAATGTCTATTTCTGATTATATTTACTGACGGTTTCTAATGACATATCCGCATTACCTGCAGAGGCATAAAACTTTCTGACTCGTTGAACTTCGAAGATGAACAAAAAACTCAAGATGAATTACTCACAAAAAGAAATCAAATAGACCGCCTGCCAGATAGACGGAACAATTTGTTACCAGACGAAGTCGGACTGAACAAGTTTTTTAAGAAAAAAAAGGAATAAAACGGGGGAAGGAAAAAGCTGGAAAATTTAAGCGAAAATTATGACTTCAGAGAACAGTACATTATAATCTCAGACGAAGTACATATTAATTACGTGACAGAATTAAATGAAAGTAACTTACTCTCTGTTGCATTCCGCTTGAATGTGGCATTTAAACTTCATGAATTTAAGAAACGGAAGAAAATCAGTACATATATTTTGTGTATCCTGTGTGTACCATTGCGTGGTTTAGCTCTTGAAACGGAAAGGCCAATGAAACTGAAAAGATAATATTTTGTATGTTACATGCATTACAATTTTGATATGTGTGCCGAAATTTATGGAATTTCTGAAATATCGCTCAAAGTATAATCCGAATCATACTCAACGTACAGACTTCAACATTCCTTACGTAAGTGACGTCATCCATTAAAGAATCAATAAATATCGCAACAACCTGGAAGCCCATCCCAATCTACTATTAGAGCTACTACAACAACGTATAAACACTAGGACACTAAAAAGATGATGGTCTTTAGACTTACAAGGCACCTGAGGTGACATCGCTGGATGAATACCCTACCACATTATAGTAATACATGGTATCGTAGCTTACTTGTTATCACATTAGCTTATAGACTGTATTCTTCCTGATTGTTAATAAATTGAAAAAATAATAAATAAAATTTATAATCCATGCCAAAGATTAGTCGCTTAATGCTGCAATAAGTTCTCTGAAAGCATGCCTTTTTTCTAAAATTCTTAACTTATCTCAAAGTTTTGTCTATGTTTTGTTTACACCAAGATTTTCTGAAATGTCAGTTAATATGACAGAATAATAATCTTGCGTGACTTGCTACTGGAGATCTTTCTACACAACGTACGAAATACCATAGGCAGAGGGGACGGGGATGTTTTGATATTTGAAATTAGTGAAAGAAATGTCCTAGTGTGTTTGGGAAAATTTAAAGCTAATTTTGTGTAACTTTTTGTTTTGGTACGACAATCCCTAGCGGGACAGGGCCTCCTCATTGTTGAGACTTCACGATCTCAGTCAGACACACCACACTCGGCAGAAATCCTCCAGACGAGTGATCAGACCGTAACAGAGATCTATATCTGACAATACACAACGCTCACAGGAGACAAATGTCCATGCTGTTGGTGGGATTCGAAACCGCAATCCCAGCAAGCGAACGGCCGCATACCCACGCTTTACACTGCGCGGGCACTGTGATCGGCATTTACGATTTTGAATTGACGTAAGCTACTTTCATTGCAATAAATCAGTACTCATAATATTTGATTTGTAAGGGTTTTGTGGTTTAAGCACTACAAAATGAAGGCGTAGGGTAACTGGAAGTATACCTCCACACATTCTTAACCGTGTCCTAAGTGAAAGTAGGCACTTAGATTAAGGGCGATCCCAGTGGCCTTGCGGTCTAAGGTGCTGGTCTTCGGTTTTTCTGTTTCTAAGATGAGACCATTCATTTTGCACTGCAAACAACACATGCCGCTCTACGACATGCTGCCACATCACCTAATATATATAACGACGTAATTTTACCGAGTGTTTTTAACATAAATATAACTTTACTTAGTTACAGATAAAGCTCTCTGATGATGGTCATTAAAGACCGAAACATGTAGGAGCGATATTATTGTGTATTTTAATGTAAATTTAAAACTTTTAACCAAGTTAGTAAATAGTGCATTTGTTGCTGAGTGAACTACGTAGATTGTTTCAGTAATTGATGGAACTTTCATATTCATTGTCATTCGCTTTCAAAGTTAGCAAATATATCCGTCGTACAACATTATCAGGATAATCACAGTACTGCTTGTTCCGTAATTTCGGTAAATAAGCCTCCTCAGTTCCAAATTAGAATCACGTTAATATGGCATGTAAGTCCGCCTAGCCATTGTCCAAGATGCAGTCCCTCGTCGTAGTTACGAACACAAAAAAAATTGTGATAGGGCAGGAAAGTGCTCCTTCCCTCTTGATAAAACTTTATGACGTTTGTCAATGCGCGGAATTAAGAAAGGTTGTAGATCTAACGTTCCATATAAAAACTCTTATTACCTTGGATCATATTGATTGCAGTTGTAAAGTTTCATTTTTCAGCATTTCTACGCACAGCTTGATGACAGTTTGTTCAAAGCCGAAAGATGTAACTTGGTTTATATCACTGAAAATAAGCTGTGTTAAACGGGTAAAGTTTTTTTTTGGAAAATATTTTGCTAATGCTTGGCCCTTTCTTAAGTTGACTCATCAGTTGCGGCTAACGAAGTGTCGTCTAGCTGACCGTCTCTGGCTTATAACATGAACTTGAACTGTGCAGTGAGATTGTGTTGAAAATAACCACACCAATTTGCATTAGTTTGTTTAACTTGTGTGAAGTTTATTTAGGAAAGCCTATGTCTCTTCTTAGCAATATACACAAGAGAAATTATACCAGTGCGCTAGGATGACTACAGTCTAGATGTGTTAATTTAAAACACGACATATACTTTACATTACCTCAATTTAAAGACTGTAGAACAAACATCTCTCTCTCTCTCTATCTCTATCTCTCTTGCCTATTGCACGGATGTGAAAATCAGCGAAGAAAGAAAAAGACCTTCTGCGGTCGGCGATGAGGAGACAGAAAGATTTGCGTGAAGAGAGAAGATATTCGGCTTCAGACGGTTGCTTCAAATTCAAATTCTACAAAGATTCTTTTAAAAGAAAAGTGGCAGCAAGGCAGGCAGTGTTTCTCCAACTTTTATTCTGAGGATTAAGTGACTTTATGTTTTCACGTAGATGTAAAGGCTTTCAGAGAGTGGAAAACACATTCCAAAGGGACCGAGACTCTAGTTATCCACCTTGTTCATGCTGGGGCAGAAGGAGGGGAGACTTCACTCTCTGAATCTTTTCTGCATTCAAAATGAAAGCAAAGAGTGAAATGTTGACACAACCTGAGCAGCAGTATATACCAATGTAATCGAAACATTTAAGGTGCTTTCGCAAAATTGCGAAAACCGACTGTTAGCTTTGGCATGTCTGCCCGTCCGCCCTTCCCTCTCTCTGTCCGCATGAAACAACTCGGTTTCACTGGACGGATTTTCATGAAATTTGATTTTTGGCGTTTTTCGATAATCTGTCGAGAAACTTAAAGTTACATTGAAATATGACAATAATCGTGGGTACTTTACATGAAGACACATATACATTTTCCATCATATCTCGCTCATTTCTTCTTAGAGTGAGGTATGATTAAGATACATTTTGTAGAGGAAATCCAAACACGCCTTCTGTGTTCAATAAGGTTTTCCCCCCTCGAAAATAGTGCCTGTTATGAGATAATGTGGACAAATATTGTAGAACAGGACATGCCACAGATGGAAATATGGCCCGTGCCCATTGCATGTTGGATACTTAAGGCCACAAATACTTTCTCAGAATACGTAATGCTTACAGGTTTCTCACTGCAACATTGGTTGCACAAAATCGCTTGATTGTTACGTTAAGCGTTACATTGTCTCTCTGTTTTGTTCTTTTGTTAGGTTCGTAATCGCAGAAATCATGTCGATATGTACTGATGCATATTAAAGACGTGCAGAAGAAGACACAAGGTAGAATCTACGTTCCATCTGGTACATGCCTCTATAAACACTAACAAAAGAAATAGAGGCACTGCCTTTTTGTTTAATTTAGCACTATGCCATAAAGGTGAGTGAGGGGACACAATGCACTACTAACCTTTGCTCTAGATTAAAGGGAACGGTCAGCTTTACATCCCGGCATTTTCTCACTCGGCGGAAGAGTCCTAGCTATGCGCTGGACAAGAAGCTTTTGGGTCGCAAAAAGATCTGGAAGTTTGGAGATGAGAAATGTCTATTGTCCCTACCTAATACAACTCCCAGTTCTTCGGAGTTCAGCCGTTGTCTTGTCAATTTTTCTACTGCCGTTTGCTAAGGGATGAAGCTAATGTCATATTCTTATAATAAAACCAAAGAGATGCACTTAATTACTTACTTAATCCATGGTGCAGAGTCCTTCTTGAGAAGCCAACTGGTTTGCAGCTAGTCAAGAAATTCCCCCGCATTTTATGGAACCCGAAGGTTCATTACCGCACTCACAAGCGTCCGCCACCTGTCCCTATCCTGGGCCAGCCCAACCCAGTCCACATACCCACATCCCACCTCCTGGAGATCCATTCTAATAACGAGATACACTAATTTCTTAAATTTATTTTTGGAATAGAACTTTACATGTTTCAGACAGGTTTTCTGTCCATCATCTGGAGTCTAGTACTGTATGCACAGCAATAGGTATATGTCATACAGGTTTTGCTGACTGCATGCTAGCAAACAGTCAGCATAACCTGTATGACATATACCTATTGTTGTGCATGCGGTACTAGACTCCTGATGATGGACAGAAAACCTGTACGAAACATGTAGAGTTCTATTCCAAAAATAAATTTAAGAAATTAGTGCATGTCGTTGGTGTTATTATAAGAATATATCACGATGCACAGTACTCTGAATGCCAAATTAGTGTCATATAGTTTTACAGAACATTAACACATACGTCCGTGTGTTTGTCCATAAGTGGGGCAGGGTCAGTTGAAGCCGTCGGAGAGAGTTGACTGCTATTCTATTGATTTCAGGCTTTCGCCTCAGTGTAAATGAGATATGCGCTGTTTCCGGATTTTACGCAGTGTAGAATGGTAGTTTCTTACCAAAGTTTTGGGATAGATTGTTGTCCCGAATTGTCGGGAAGAACTACCATTCTGCGCTGCGTAAAATCTAGAAACAGCGCAGATCTTAATTGGGATTCCCGTTTCAAAAGCAAGCCACTTAATATGAACAATTTTAATGTCCCATGAATCTCGCCCGCAGAGTAAATTATTCTCAGACACCAGATACGTCACCTTTTATTCACATCTTTCAAGGCTCCAAACGCTGGAAAGTTTTGGAACTTCTTCTGTGGATCCCACTAGCTCTTCCTGAGATTTAAATTTGTGGTGGTATCGGCAGGTTATTCGTCCATAAAGTGCGGAGAAAATCTGATGGTACTGACGGGCCGGCGAGTGTCCGGAGGTGGCGGAGGAACTGAGTCGGTCTCTGGTCACCCATCTCCTCTAGCATCAGGAGCTGGCGGACGCTCTGCTCCTCGGAGAGTGATAGAAGTCTAATCAGTTCTGCTTTAATTCTGTCACAACGGCTTGTGTTTGGGGGGTTGGTTATTACTTCCTACACATCAGCCGCTTATTTCCTGTCAAGTTGTGAGATGACGTAGTAAAACTTCGTTGCGTCCTGTGTGATGTTCGACAAAGCAAACTGACCCTCGAGCTGCGCGAACCACACGGCTGGATTTTCGGCCCAGAAAGGCGGGATACGAATACCGACGCAGTTGATAGTAAAAGTCGAATCAGGCGGTTGCTTCGGCCGTGTTCATGGGTCAGCGTCTTGTTGCATGATGCGTTCCCGGGAGGAATATCGGACTAATTCGCGGCACTATGCAGTCTTTTATTCGCGGGGTCACCAATGTGGTGGTATAGGTATGAATTACCAGACGCACACAATACACACGCACACGCACAATGTATGTGCATGCAACACTATCTCTCCGCATACGTACAAAGTCTGCAGCCGGCCGTTTGCTTGAAGCTGCACCGAATCGCGTCACATACTGACACCACTTTGCATTTCCCACTTACACACGCAACTGCTGTCTCAGTGTTTATAAGGTTGTGGTGTATGGACGATAAAATATCCTGGCTAAGCTGGTGGGCTAGCCAGTGATGTCCACTACAAATTTTTGGGATCTCTGAGAGTGGATTCCAGACGAATTGGTTCTAATTGGATGCTGAAAAAATTCAGAAGAATGCGGACTATTGCTCTAAGAGCACACTACGAACGTGTTATTTGGCTAGCAGACAGAATTGTAAATTTGTTCCTGTCCACGCCGTCAAGGTATAGCAGGGGGCAAAGCTGTAGCGCCACTTATTCTTAACCTCGGTACCAAATGCAGCTGAGTGGTCACCTAAATCCCCACTCGAATTACTCCCTCAAAAGAAGCCCGATGTCTACAGAATTGGAGGGTGGGCCCCACAACCGACCTGAAACTTCCGAATAGAGAAATATTGGTTGCCTCTTCGCGTCTACAAACAAATAATGTTGTAATGTTTTTATGTTTCGCTATTTTCTTCTGCTTAATAACACGGTTTGGCTGCTTCTCGAGTATTGAGGTTCTCAGAACGGCGTTGCCGCAGACTGAAATCTACTGGGATATTAGGCTGCGTCAAGTTGTAAATAGTTCACAACGTTTCTAAGAATTATAGCGCCTTGGAGATGTCGATAAATGTTAATGGATCGAGATGGTGTAACTTCCGATAAACTTGAGATTTTTTGTTTACGTTATAGTCTCTTTTCTTCACAAAAAACATTTTTCAATACAACGACAAGAATAAGAATAGTGATTTTGTGATTAATGGAATGTTAATTATTACGGTGAGATGTTAGTGACATTTAATGAACTTGTCTTTTGCGATACCTGATATCCTCACAACATTGTTTGTGAAGTTTATTTAAGTACCACACCAACAAATGCACATATATGGTCTTTAATAACCTAAAATTTACATTAAAACACTTAAAACGCTCCTACATATTTCGATCATACGATCATCCTCAGGGAGCATACTTTGTTCCTTGCTAAAGTTATAGTTTAAAACACTCAGTGATTTACTTCGTTATAATAATTTGGTGCTGTGGCAGCATGTCTTGTGTCATGTGTGAGTCGTACGCTGTTCAGTTGAGACTGGCTGTCGATGTGCTTGTTGTGCCGTATCATCGACATCTACATCGATAGCCAGTCTCAACTGAACACCGTACGACTCACACATGACACAAGACATGCTGCCACAGCACCAAATTATTATAACGAAGTAAATCACTGAGTGTTTTAAACTGTAACTTTAGCAAGGAACAAAGTATGCTCCCTGAGGATGATCGTAGGATCGAAACATGTAGGAGCGTTTTTAAGTGTTTTAATGCAGATTTTAGATTATTGAGGACTATATATGTGCATTTGTTGGTGTGTTACTTAAATAAACTTCAAGATGCACGGTGCAACGATAAAGATAGTTGTTTGTGAAGATTCAAGTCTTTTGGGATGTATCGCCGTGCTGATTTGGAAGTTGTTACCGATGTTTCGAAGGAGCCTAGTGCCTTCATATTTACAGTAAAATATTCCAATAAACACCCTACTTTGACTATCTTAACCAAGATGAAGATATTAAATTCATTCGAATTTCGAAAATTTCCATCAGCCAAAAATGTACATTAGAAATGAAGATCTTAATCTTCAGTTCGAAGCTAAAAACACGATATCTGAGCAATAGTAGCATATGCGCAGATACAGAGCTCGTGTATGATTTTCTGTATATTTCACATTTCTGTTACATATACAAATGAAGCCCCGCCGACACCTAGCACTCTGTTTGACAGCCTACGCACCTCACGCTTGGTCCGTCAAAAGGACTGGTAGGTTGTTCAGACGCCTACGAGTTGTTTCAGCATGTGGCTCATCATCACGTTTTGTTTGTAGAACTGAAACGGCCTAAATATTTCTTTTTCAGAAGCGGAGGCACTGTTCTATGAGAAACGAAATTTTAAATGGACAGAAGACACAAACGACGAATTCGAAAGAGCTAGAGACGCCAAACTTTCTGTAATGTTCTCACAACCTTATGCACAGAAGCTCTTTCCATTTCGCTTCAGCTGTGTAATTAGAGGATTAAAAGTGGATACATTTTATGTTCCGCCACTTTCAATTGGATAGAATATGTAACTGGAAACAAGAGAGCTTATATTTTTTAACCCCATCAGTATGTGTATCACTTGCTATAACATTACGAAATTCTGCTCTTGACACAGAATGCTTTGATGTAATTAGTATGGTTATCACAGTCAATGCTGATTATTTCCCTAAACATCATTTACAAATATGTTTTACAATGGAAACAGCTTGTTCTCTGTTAGGTAGGAACTGGTATGTTGTATATAATTATACGAATGTTTTTTCTTAGGGTACGAGGCAGCGTATCTAGATAAGGCATTGCGCTATTACCCCGAAGTTTACGGGTTTGGTTCCCAATTGGGTCGTTTAAATTTGCCATTCACCAGTCCTTCCAGCCGCACTATGGCCCTGGGGTAGATTCAGCCTCCAAGGGATGAGTACCAGAGATGTCTCTGGGGGAGTAAATGCGGCCACTGCTTAGGGCCTGTCCAGACCTGTAAATAAGATGATCTTGCCTTTATCTTTTATTTATTAAGACATTAAAATCTCTTATTCGCCCTCCCCCGAACTATTTTCCAAGTTTTACGCCGTAGATTTAACCAGCAAATTAACATTCCGCGGTCTTTGTCTCAAATCGATGTCTCTCTCCATTTCAACGTGTTCATTTTCTTTCTATTCTGATCAGAAGTAGGAGCGGACAAATATTGCGAATCTACTAAAAAATGATGTCATTTCTCTTCCCTCAGATGTGATGTTCCTGGATGAAACATAATCTCTGACCGCAACTTTCGAATGTTCCAAGACCATTCGCTACAGTATGTTGCCTTTTGGGATTAATATAGACACTGAATTGCTCTCAGCACAACTGATTGATATAAGCTAACAAAATTTTCTATGAAATAGCGGCTTTGACTCAAGGTTAATATTCATGAAAAATCATTAGCTAATAGAGTGTTCACGGAGTATAGGTGGTTGACAGTGGACCGAAACCAACCGCTCCTTTAGTACTACGTATAGGGGAAAGGATTCCTACTGTCACCGATGGTTCGTTCGGGTCAAGAAGGAGGTAGCTCGCCACCAGAATCAGAGGACATGATTCGAATAGGATTAGGATCTAGAACTGTATGACCCAAGTCAAACGACAACTGTTAAAGCTAAAAGCTAAATTCTATTTTACTACGGTTATATACAAATTTACGCCTATAAGGGTCAAAGTGTCTTCCTTAGAAAAATTACACTCGCAAGTCAAAGTCCTGAAATTTAGGCACAACTAGCTGTCTCGCCTTTATATAACCAATTTGTCCCATAAGTTTCCAAAATAAGATTTCGAATTTACTTTAAAATTTAGTTCAACCAAAGCGACTCACATTCAACAATCAGAAGGTACGCTATGTTGAACAGCATGTCAGCCTTCGTTCCTTCGGAAATTCTTCACGACTGGCAGTCTTCTTCAAGAAGGTTGCCGCTGTAGTAATAATTCTGTGTAACATATCGTTGCCGTCACTCACACAGCCTGTTGCTGGAAACGGAGCATTAACACGCATTTAAATATACCTTTTGTTTACTCAGTTCATTTATGCTCTCAGTCTTGCATTGCCGTCTGCTTATTTTCACAAATTCAGTATTCCTGTGAACCAGAGCGCGGTTCATTCTCTCTACTCTACAGTGAGATGCGGGTAGAGCAATTACCTAGAATCGGTCTCAGAGGTTAGCAGGGGTAGGTTAAATAGTTACACGTGTGTTGGAGAAATGTCGGGGTAAGAGATAGACAGAAAAAGTGGATTGCGAAGGCTAACAAGTTGAAAAATCAGAATAAAATACTGGGAAAGAAAGCGATCAAGTGCATCATAAAAAAGGTCTTAGTAGCCTGTGAACTAAATACATCTCTGTTATTACATGCTACTTCGGCGCGGTACTGTGAATACTGTAATGAACCTGGGGTTCTACAAAAAATGGTAATTTTCAAGAAATTGGCAATAATTTGAAAGAGTTTTCAAGGAAATGGGCAAGTGTGTTTGTTATTAAAATAGGGTCTGACATTATTTTTCTCTATTTTAATTCGTTTCCTCTAGACGTGTGCGTGCAATGACGCACAGAAATTTTAAATTCTGCTACTTACTATATTTTGAGGCAAAGGAAATATGGAATTATGGCTTTTAGAGGGACATAATGGTTTGTAGTGATAACCTTGAAATACCCGATGGTTACTTGACATACCACTGGGTTTCACTTTAAAGAATTCTACGTTATGCTCCATAGCGCATTTGTGTTATATTTATGGATCTCGGAACAAAGTGTGATAATTTCCTGTTCATGATTAAATGATTGTATTCTATATAAAAATGTTTTTTGCCCGGTATGAACTGAATTTTTAATATAACTCGATTTTATTTAGTCTTTACATAATTAAAGTAATAATTAACAGTCTCAAAAACTTTATATCTAATAACAAACACTACGTAGGTTTTAGAATTTCTCCATAATTTAGTTTTCCAAATATATGTAACTAACAAGCAGCGTTACGGAGTCTGATTTATTTCTGTTATCGGAAAGAAAGGTGGGGGAATTTTGGGTTAGGTTAGGTTAGTTTAGGTTAGGTTAGGTTAGGTCCATCAGACCGGAACTATGAAAATGTCATTACGATTTTATTAGGTGCATTTGCTAAACTGCGAAAGAGACTGTTAGCTTCGTTATGTTTGTTTGTCTGACTGTCTGTCTGTCTGTCTGTCTGTCTGCCTGTTGCATGGAATAAGGTGGCTCCCACATGAAGGGTTTTCATGGAATTTGAAATAATATTATTTTTCCGGTAATTGTCCAGAAAATTACAGTTTCCTTAAAATATGACAAGAATAAAGGGCACTTTATATGAAGAAGTACGTGCATTTATAGAAATGTCTCGTTGAAATTTTCTTAAAATGAGAAATATTTCGTAAAAATTTGTAGATAAAATTGAAACAAGCATTTTATTTTTAATAGCTGCTTTCCGAAATTCTTGCAGTTTATGAAATAATTTGGAAAAGGATTATACAGCCAGTTAGGACAGAGATGAGAGCATTATACGGCGCATACACTTTGCATGCTGGATAAATAAATGAAGAATACAGATAGACATTCACAATATGTAATAGTGGTTACTTTCCACCGCAAAAAATTGGTAAAGAGAAAGCTCCTCATTGTTAAGTTAAACTTACATCGACTGTCTTATTATTTTTCATGAAGGTATTTTTCTCTCGTCTTTAAGAAGTGTCAACATATTTGCACATTTAATGTAAGCACTTTTTTCATAACATGAAGCAGTAATCTTATCGTTGCACCGTGCATTTCGTAGAGTCATTTACTTAGCATACCAACTAATGCACCTACATAAAATTTCACATTAAAACACTGCCACAGCACCAAATTAATATAAGGAAATTAATCAGTGAGTGTTTTTAAGAATGTGACTTTAGCAAGGAACAGTGTAGCTCCCTGAAGATGATCTTAGGATCGACACATGTTGGAGCGATTTTAAGTGTTTAATGTGAAATTTTATGTATGTGCATTAGTTGGTACGCTAATTAAATGAAGCAGTAATATTAGAAAACTGTGTAACTACTACTAGATAGGAAGGCAGAAGGTATAACGAATTATTCACTTATCTGACAGTACGTGTGGAAACGAGAGCGTAAACGGTATATCGACCCGTTACGGGCTGCACGGTCCAAATGTCGAATGTTGGTGGGGGCGAGATTTTCTGGACTCATCCAGACCGGTGCCGAGGCCCACCCAACCTACTGTACAATGGGTACCGGTTCTCTTCCCCGGTCGTAGATTGGCAGGGCCTTCGTGCTGAACATCCACACCCATCTGGCGCCAAGGGTGAGTACGGGTAGACCTATATCGCTGCCTCCCCTCAATGCTGCTTTGCATGCTAGGGGACGGCTTTATCTTTTACGTATGCAATCATTCAGATATTCTTCAAAGTTGAAACTAGTTCTATAGATATCAAGTGAAGGTTACACTCAAGAACGAAGTTAATGGTAAGTGATGTTATAAAGTACATGGCAAGTTAAGAATTTGAGAGGGCGTTATTATGGTAATGAACGCTTTTCGTGTTGCAGTGTTCTTTCCTTCCACTTAACCAAGTGAAGAATACATAATACAAAGGATGGACGTCGAAGGGCGATATTTCATTTATTAATCTCCTGAGGTGCTTGAAATTAAAGACTGTCTCTGTCACGATGTGACATCTGAAATACGGATGTGTCGAGCTGTCACTTTTCAGTGTATAACCCAAAACGATTTTCTTTATTTACCTGTCAGTTTCGCGCATTATTCTGGGAATTGTTAAACAAACAGCAGCAAGTGAATATTATATCTGACTTTGGGACAGTCATACAATTATGTTAAAAGCAGAAGGTCTTACAAAGGACTTGAAGCTCAGATAAATTAAATTTATTCTAATATGACGCTTTGTTCTTTGAAAAATATAGTTAAGGCGTAAGTGTTATAAGTATTAGAGTTATGGAAGGTAAGTTTTGAAAATTAATATTCCTTTTCTTCTTATAGTGCATTTATAATGTAATATATCACCAGAGTGTATAAGACAACGTGGGGCCGACCGAAACAAAGCCTTCTGTCACGGCACGTTTGCACAATATCACATCGCATGTGATGCAGTTCTCATGGTTCACACTTCTGTTTTATTTCCCACAATGATGTGTTGCATGTAATGTTCAAATATGGAAAGGCGTAAAGAAGGTAGTGTAAGATTAGTTTAACTGTCACGTGTTAATAAACTATCTCAAAATGATGTATGGGAAAAATACTGTCGGTAAAACAGTGGGATAGAAGTTTGATAATAAACATCAGATTAGTTGCATCTTGTTGGTTTCTCTCTCTTCACCCTAAAATAGTGACGTCCATACCATTCCTTTCGATGTCATGATACTAATAGTATTTAAAATGTACCTATAATTAAGCCCCATTCTATGCACACCAAAATTCCGTTTGAGTCTCCATCTGTAGCCCAAACATCTTCCTCAGCACCCTGTTCGAAAATATCCTTAACTTATATTCCTTCCTCAACGTAGGAGACCAAGTTCCACACCCACAGAAAACAACAAACACAATTATAGATTTTTAGGTTTTAATATTTATTTTCTTAGATAGCAAACAGGAAAAGAAAAGATGCTAGAGTAAAAGGAAAAATGTCTTTTGTTTCTAAAGATTGGAAAGTAACATCATAATCATCATCATCATCATCATCATCATCATCACAAGGGACATGTTACGCTATACGTCACGACAGACATTCTAGTGATCTGGCAACAGCATGGAGATCCGAACGCCACGGATAAAGGGCAACAAAGTTTTAGGTACATTGATGTTAACGAGATTTTTGCGTGATCTTGTACATTAAAATGGCAGACAGCAAATGATTAACAAGAAGACGAAGAAATAAGGCGCGCTCTCTCTCCCCCTGTGGATGAGTCACGAGTCAGACGAGAAAACTAATAGGATTCATTAGAAGATTTATCATTCACTTTGATTGCGCCAGACACTAAGGCGTCTACCAGACTAACGAACCCAAAAAAAAATTGACTAAATTTCCAATTACCTACGTAATTAAAATATTAATTAATTACATGGTGCAGGATGTCCAGCACAAAAAACTGAAGAACATGGAAGATGTGAAATACGTAACTAAGCATCGTATTTCATAATGCTTTGAAAAAATGTAAATTTGTCACAGTTTAGGCTATGAAGGCATACTGCGGGAGCTGAGTGTTTGCCCACTCATCAACCATGACACTAGACCGATGTGAGAGGTCAACTTCACATCCCGGCCACTTTAGTCCCCGGGAAAGGATCCCGGTACCCATTGAAATGTGAGCTGATATGTAATTTACCCTTAAGAAGTGTGAACATCCATTCTGTAAACTGTCAACAAAGGATTACATCAGACCGAATTGAAACATTTTTGGGTATTTAATTTATTTAATTTAGTATGTATGCGCTTCAGATTTTAAGATGTATCTGTTATATGATAAGATCCAGACAGAAAATATTAACACAGAAATCTTCAAATTGTACTGAGTAAGCTTGTTGGAAATGCAGACTAATTTTTCGGGATTTGAGATATGTAACATTAGACAATATGTAATGAAATACAGTATATCTGAAGTAATTTTATTTGCACATTTCCTTCTGTACCGTGTTAACAAAGAGGTCTAAATTGTTTCTGTTGTGTTTGTGTAAACGACACACATATATATTGAGTACTGCGTACGAATATTAATGTGCATTTTATTATAAAAATTAATTCTGTAATTTTGCCTGTCTTTTATTTGGTTATCCATTAAAAAAAAACAAACACAATTCAACATTCAAACACACGCACACACATCTCCATTTCTGTCTATTAATTTAATCCCGTTCCCTGTGTTGTCATGGTGCTTTTAGACAGAGAGAGAGGGGGGTAATCTGTAAAGGATACTTAAGCCTATGGTGGAGAAGGACAGCAGTGAGTATAATTCAATACACTGTCTGAGCTATTTTCCAGGGAAGTCGTGCAGTTGTCTTGGAAGCATAATAGTTTTATTCCAAAAACTCTTTTAAAAATGGTAATTTCAAACAGATATTGACGTACCAAACAAAATTTTACAGCCAACTGGAATTCGTCAAGTTTTCAAAAATAAATACATTTATCATTCCGGAATCCGATCTTGTGAGACGTGACGTTGCGTCGCTGGCTACGCTTTTGTCGACGTTTCGGATGGACGTGTCGCCTTAATGGTCAGGGTTTTAAGGGCGTTTTCCACGTCGACTATTTGAGAAGAAGGCGCCACTTCCTTCACTGCGTCGGGAATTGCTTAGTCAGGGACACGTCGTCACATTCCACAAGAAATGAATCCTCTATTACACCGTTGTTTAAACCTCAAAACTCGCTTAATTGTCACTCAGCTTACGAGAATTCTGTCCGAGAATACGAACGTGGTTATTAGGTTAGTGCATATATTTATAATTATCTTATTCTCAGAACACTTCTAATTGCTACAGTTCTCAAAATTACATACAGACAAATATTCCCGCTAATGTACTTAAACCAGACATTTGATTCCGGCTTCAATTGATCTCTTAGTCCCGTTGTGACTTTAAAAAAATTCGGGACCTTAAATTTGGATTGGTTAGGATATTTTTCCCCTTCCCGTCTCTGCTAGCGAGTTCTTCACCCGAGTCTCTAGGAAGGAACGCCGTTTCTCTGTGCAGTCATTTGTTTTCATTTGCATTTCACCATGTAGTCGATCTTCCTTCCTAGAGATGGGTCGTTCAGCTGCTGTTTCACATTCTCTTCATTCCTTACCACAAGGTACGCGCAACATTCGGAATTTTCGTTTACAAAGTTACTGTTGTAATAACATGTTTAACTCTGAGCTGTGTCATTCTAACGCAAAACACAAATACCTTTCCTTGCGTTCCTTTGTATCTGTGCATGACAGAATTTAGGGAAAGTCCGAGTGTCTGGCCCTCTCGCTGTTATTTGACTCAGATTTTAAATCTGTGACTACTTAAAAACACTGAAGATGAAAGTATTTGAAATGAGCCTTTCCGAATTTTACACAATACAGAAGCCTTTAAGGTTGCCCTGTATCTCAACAACAGATATGAAGTCATTAATAATCATCGATACCTCCTAAATGGCGAGATAACGTCTTTCTTGCATGTAATGTAATAAACAACGGGATATGCAATAGAGCATGCTTGATTATTATATAGTTGGCTCTCGGACTCACGTAGCATGTCCTAGAGAACACGCCTAATCTCACGTAAAGACCAATCTTTGCGACATATACTAAATGTATTAATGCGAATCGCCTGGTGCTTTTTTCGGCTGTAACCGAAACCGTAATTTGGTGGAAAATTTTTATAAAAGTGCAAAATATGAAATTTAAAGAAAATTTTGGTTTGGGAATCTCACTTTTCTGTAAAGACAGACAGAAAGACAGACGGATGGACGGACAGATGTGACGAGGCTAACAATCGCCGTTCACAAATATTTTACGAAGCGTCTAATTAACTTACGTTAGGAGAAAAATAGTGATTTTTTGAACTGATGTCCTCTCTTACCACCAGACGGAAAATGTATATATTCGAAGATTAGAACTTTTAAACTGCTAATTTGTTGTTTGGTGATTTTACTATGTTGAATTTGAATGCATTGGTGAATTTTTGAGACTCTCTTTGTCTCATATGTAAGGCAACATCTTGGTGACGTCACACCAAACATTATCAGAATTAGTATCTAACAGTGACGTAATGCTGAGATTGCTGTTAACATTCACACTACGGCAATTTTAAAGTTTCATGAATCCAGTACATTATTTTTTCCCGTGGCGCAACAATCCTCAATGGACCAGGGCCTCATAATCATGGCTTCACGATCTTATTCAGACACACCGCACTCGGTGAGAATCTTCTGGTCGAATGATCGGCCCGTCGCAGGGACCTCTACCTGACAACACACAACACTCACAAGGAACCGACACCCATACCCCCGATGGAATTCGAACCCGTACTCTCAGCAAGCGAGCGACCGCAGATCCACACTTAGACCGCGCGACCTTTGGAATCAGCGAGTCCAGTGCATACAGGAGGATAATACTCTGTCATGTTTCTTTTGAAGAAGTAAGTGTAGTACTTGACAACATACAAAACGTTTTTGTGTTTACCGTCGACTCCTTTATTCCTTTGTATCTTCATCCCAGTGGGATATCCCTCTCAATAATATGTCTCTTTCGGCTCTAAGTTGGACGCATCTCAGCGTGCTAACTCATTACTTATATTCCTTTAACGTCAACCAGTTGGCAGTGGTTTTCTGCTACAGACAAAACCACTAGTATTAGAAAGTCGTAAAACTTCAAGAACAGAGTTCGGACTGCCTTTCCAGTCGAGCCACCAAGTTTAACTGTTGCTTATAACCGGTGTGTTGTAGAACGTAACCGAATCAACGTGCAATGTTACCAACAAAGTTTGCGAATTCACTCGATATAATCTTAATTGATTTAAGATTTTAGGTTAAGAAATTGTTGCCTACGATATGTAAACTTATTTAGTGGCCAAACCTTGCATATTTAGACCCTGAAAACTTGCATTGATGCATGCTAGAACCAAGAAGCGAAGTGGATCAAGAATTTGAAGTTTTATTAAAATTAAGCGCTAAAGTAGATGACAGTGTCAAACTGTTGAGTTAGTAAAGCCTGTCTCATTCGTGTTTGATGCCACTTTTTCTACTCAATTTGTAGATTTGCTGACTTCTATTAAATAAAAATTAGTTCCACATAATTACAGATGAGAATTGAGGTGAAATTTGTTACTATTTTAACATTTTTAGCATATCGGTTGGCTTGGCTTTCTATAAAAAATCTTACATTGTCTTAATGTAGCCCGTTCTTTCTGCATGTTATGCCTATATTACAGAACAATGGCGTGAACAAGAAAACTGCTGTATAGTGTCACTCTATACTATTCCACAAGGTGACGGTAGAGAATTACTGCAGAATGTTGCGAGCGTAGGGAGAAGGAATAATACATTCATAAGGGGTAGTCTACTTCATCTGCATCGTATTTAAAAGCCTTAAATTGAATTACAGAGTAGCTGGGTTTGCTACTTAAGAGAGCTGCTAGTAAGGCTAGAAGAATTTGGTGCTATTTTTTTTTACATTATTCATCCATACCGTAGAAAGTAAGAGGATTCCTAGTATTGAGTGATGTGTTTGTTTTCACCACCTTCTATCACTATTCCATGCAGACGCAAGTCGACTGAACTGTAAACTGACTGATCAGTCTGTTAAACCAGAAGTTATTGTCTTAAGTTGAGGCATCTCCGTTGTGTACGTAACAATAAGTTAAGGATAATGTAGGTCGAACACAACTACTTTATTAGCAGGGCGTTAATGAAACAACATGTTTCGGCCTACTCCCAGGCCATCATCAGGTTTAGAGTGTTGGCTCTAATATACTTTATAAAGCGTGATGATGAGATCTCAACATCCGCCGCCCACATTATTATTAGTCTCTCAGAGCCAACACTGTAAACCTGATGATGGCCTGCGAGTAGGCCGAAACATGTTGTTTCATTAACGTCCTGCTAATAAACTAGTTGTGTTCGACCTACATTATGCTTAACTTATAACCAGAAGTTGTTTAGTTTATAAGTACAGAGTTTGCTTCTCTTACACGTTGGTCAAACACCCATTTACATTTAGAGGCTACAATTTGTGTTGTGTCCAATTTGTTAAATGTAAACTAAGGTAACTACCTTGCATTTCATCGTAACATGTAGATTGCAGATGGGTTAATCAAAAATAACTTCTTAATGTCTACAATATTTTGAAAAAAATCAGCGACGTGATAGGCAAATTCTTTTTGTGCCTTCTTCAGTGCCAAATGACGAAGGCATTTGAGCGGGCTGAGATACCGCTGAAAGCGTTCGTAACGTCTCGGGCGCACGTGAAAGTCACCGGTCATCTTTACATCATGGTCGATTAACCCTCAAGATATGAACCTCAGACACCAATTGTCTATGAACCTGGATGGTCCCACAGCCTGACTGGACACAGTGAAGTAAAGTCTGTTAGTGGTGCTGGGAATCGAAACAAGATTCCATGGCCATCCAGCCGGTAGCCTGATGTACTTAAAGGAGACCATGATTACTTGGACCACAAGAGTGGGTTTCCGTACCGAGATATGAACATGAGATCTTCCATCACTGGCTTAATCATGCCGATCAGTGTCTCAGAATTTTAAAGTAATCACTTCACTGACTGGAGTTACCAGGTTTGCAGTCTGAGGCTTATAATATTAAGGGACTCGGTTACATCGTCAATTGACAAACTGAATCTTCGGTATCGACAAGACAGTGTCGCTGTACCATATTCAAATTTCTTAGTTTCTATTGCGGCAGAATGTGAACTTTTGACAGCGTGAGTAAATAAGTTACTTATCATAATCATCATCATGTTCCTGAAGGGTTAGGTGTGTTTCCTGTTCCTTGATCCTCAAGATGAAGTTGGTCCCTCCATCTCTTCCTCGGTCGTCCTATGTTCCTTCGTCCTTTTGATTTATATTGTA
>Ga0131853_10001527_pt1 | contig 41339 bp, 42 predicted proteins | sample TergutLab28metaG_FD_92764 | JGI IMG/M metagenome (GOLD analysis project Ga0131853, IMG submission 92764) | Labiotermes labralis P1 segment gut microbial communities from Petit-Saut dam, French Guiana - Lab288 P1 (version 2) (version 2) | ecosystem: Host-associated > Arthropoda: Insects >...
CACAGATTGCGTTGCAATCTGCCCCACCTTAGCAGCCATGCTGCTTCGGCGGGAGCTGTTCATGCAACTTCAAAACCGTTTCCAAGCAAGCTTGGACTGTTTTGAAGTTGATTCACTATAAAAAAAATATATTATAGCCGCAGTTTTTCTCATTATGATTGTAATGTTCGGGGTTTTTGCGGGTTGCAGCAAAACCTCTGAATCTCAAGAGGCACCATTACTTATGGAAAATATTAAATTGACACGGGCTGAAAAAGAATAAACGCTTAGCGGAAGGATGGAAGGGTTATTAATCAGTATCGGGGGCTTTTCGGGAGTAGTTTTGGCTGAACAAGGCGGCGAAGTTATATTGAGCGAAACTTTTGGCTTGGCTAACCCTGAGCTTGATACACACAATACTCTTGATACGCCGTTTTTTTATTTCTGCTCTTACTCAAATGTTTACCGGAGCGGTGGTTTTGGCGGCTCTACTCCGCTGGCAGGCGCTTTTTTAGCTCAGCCTGATGAAATAAGTGATATGACACTTTTGGATTTTGAACCTATGCTATAGACCGTTTGAACTTTGTAGACACTGCGCTTTTTTCGGAAACAAGTTCTTTCCTGAATATAGGATAGGTCAAATTAACGATGGAATGTTCAACTACGGCTGGTTCTTTCATGAAAGTGGGGCATGGTATAGCAGAGGCCGTGGTTTGGCTACTAACTGCATGATTATATATGATACGGACGGCAGCACAAAAATTATAGTGTTATCCAACTTATTAACAGAAAACAGAGGAGCAGAAGCTTTGGAAAGTTTGATAGCCGAAGAGCTGATTGGTACGCTGGTTTCTTAGAGGCTGCAGGCCCTAATAAATAGACCTCTTGCGTAACTGCTTCACACAATTTTTTTATCGCTTTCTCCTTCAACAATTTTTGCATATTTCATGCAAAAATTATTACCGTCAAAAATTTGCTGTGCAAATTTCGCTCCAAAAAGTTGCTTCAACAGTGGTTATGCAAGAGGTCTAATGTATAAGTGGAGGTTGTAATGAAACGAGCATTAATAAGCGTAAGCGACAAGTTAGGGATTATAGAGCTTGCCAAAGGGCTTCTTTTTTCCGGCTATGAAATAATTTCTACCGGGGGAACATTGAATGCTTTAACGGAGGCAGGCATTCCTGCCATTGCTGTTGAAACTGTTACGGGTTTTGCCGAGTGTTTAGACGGCAGAGTGAAAACCCTCCACCCGGCAATTCATGGGGGGATTTTGGCCGCCCGCGATAATAAAGCCCATATGCAGCACATTGAAAACTTGGGCATAGAGCCTATTGATATAGTTGTGGTCAATTTGTATCCTTTCAAAAAAACTATTTTGAAAGAAAATGTTGCCTTAGAAGAAGCTATAGAAAATATAGACATTGGCGGACCGGCTATGGTGCGCTCTGCTGCAAAAAACTACAAATCTGTTGCAATAGTGACAGACCCGGCTGATTATGATAAGATATTGGAAGATATTAGATTAAAAGGTGAGGTTAGCGCCGAAATGCGGGCATATTTAAGCACCAGGGCCTTTGCTCATACAGCGGCGTATGATGCACTTATTGCTGAATATTTGAGGGAGGCCTGCGGTTTGGACATGCTTGGGGGAGATACTCTCACATTAACGTACGAGGTTGACTTAGGCCTGCGTTATGGCGAAAATCCCCATCAGAATGCCGCTTTTTATTCAGAAATCAGGCTGCCTAAAGGTTCTCTTGTACCATTTCGGCAGCTTCATGGAAAACAAATATCTTTCAATAACATAAATGACTTAACCGGGGCTGTGGCTTTGCTTAAAGAATTTGAAAATCCGGCTTGTGTGTGCGTTAAACATTCGGTGCCTTGTGGTGTTGCTGAGGCAGACGATATTTACAGCGCTTTTGAAAAAGCTTGCGAAAGTGACCCTGTATCTATATTTGGCGGTATAGTGGCGCTGAATGGAAAAGTTGATAAAAAGACAGCTGCCCAAATGAGCAAAGTATTTTTAGAAATTATTATTGCCCCTGATTATTCGGAGGATGCTCTTTTAGAGCTTATGAAAAAAAAGAATTTACGTATCATAAAAAATACTGAAATATCTCGAAAAATAAATGAAAAATATTTTGACATGAAAAAAGTGCTTGGCGGTGTGCTGGTTCAAGAAATTGACAATACTTTAATTAACCAAGATGAGCTTAGGTGTGTAACTCAAAAGCAGCCAACTAAAGAGGCGCTGGAAGACCTTATGTTTGCTTTTAAAGTAGTTAAACACGCCAAATCCAATGCGATAACCATATGCAAAAATAAGCAGACTATAGGCATAGGCGGCGGTCAGGTAAGGCGCAGTTGGGCGCTTGAACAAGCAGTTGACCACGGCAATGAAATTTTTGGCGAGGGCATATGCCGTGGCGCTGTTATGGCCAGCGATGCATATTTCCCTTATGGTGACTCTGTTGAAATAGCACATAGGGCCGGCATAACGGCAATTATACAGCCCGGTGGTTCAGTTAAGGACGAGGAGAGCATAGAGCTATGTGATAAATATGGCATGTCTATGCTATTTACAGGTATACGGCATTTTAGGCATTAATATTAAGAGTAAGAAAATATATACATTAATAGACCTCTTTCGAAACCCCATTCGGGCAAATTTTTGGTTTATTTTCCGCTAGGCGTTGTCAGCCGCTCCTAGCAAACACTTTGGGGTGTGCGTCGTCGCGGCTTACTAGCCTAGCGAAAAAGGGCTCAAAATTTACCCAAAGCGGGTTTAGAAAGAGGTCTAATGTAAAATCAACATTCAAATTGTAGGCACACTGATGTGTTTTTGCAGAAAGTTATAGGTATTTATTAAATGAGTGAAATAAGCATTAAAAGTTTTGAACCGAGTAATGAACAATTGTTTTACAGTATGGCATCTATATTTCATGAATCTGACGCGGTTGCCTATGGCAGCGTTAATTATGATGCTCTGAAAACAACATTTAATTATTGTATTAACTTAAGCCCTTTTATTCACGGCTATTTTGTCTGCATGAGCGGTGAAGTATGCGGTTATGCGTTGATTACTTTTTCCTATTCAAATGAATATGGCGGCAAAATTATGATTATTGATGAAATTTATATTTTGGATGAGTTTAGGCAAAAAGGGCTTGCGAGCTATTTTATCCGCTGCATTATGTCAAAGTACAAAGATGATGTTGTTTATGTGGAAGTTGAAGTAAAAAAAGGCAATGAGGAAGCCATAAACCTATATAAAAAATTTGAATTTAACTTTAACGATTATTTGCTCATGTACAAGTTTTTTAATAGAGAGTAGGTTAGTATGCTGGATATTGCTTTATTAGGCTGCGGTGGTATGATGCCTATGCCGGGGCGGTTTTTGACTTCACTTCTGTTGCGCTTTAACGGGCGCTTTGCTCTAATCGACTGCGGTGAAGGCACCCAGGTAAGCTTAAGGATATTGGGCTGGGGCTTTAAAAATATTGATGTAATTATGTTTACCCACTTTCATGCAGACCATATAACAGGTTTGCCCGGGCTGCTTTTAACTATAGGTAACTCAGGCAGGAAAGAGCCTCTTACACTTATTGGCCCTAAAGGCCTTGCCGCTGTGGTTAATGGCCTTACGGTGGTTTCAAGAGATATTCCTTTTGAGCTCAGGTTTGTTGAAATAGGCGGAGCTGAGGAGTTTAATGTGAGTGATTTTATAATAAAATCACTGCCACTTGAACATAGGACAAGATGTTATGCCTATACAGTCGATATTAACCGCCTGCCTAAGTTCAATCCGGAGAATGCGTTGGCACTTGGAGTTCCAAAGCAATTATGGTCGTACCTTCAGCGCGGCGAGGATGTTTTGCATGAAGGCAGAGTATATACCCCGGATATGGTAATGGGTGATGAGCGTAAGGGCATAAAAATAGCTTACTGTACCGATACAAGGCCGGTAAAAACATTGCCGGATTTTGTAAAAGGGGCCGATATATTTATATGTGAGGGCATTTATGGTGACAACGACAAAATCGACAAAGCTAAAGAGTACAAACATATGTTATTCTCAGAAGCGGCAGAAATAGCAAAAAGAGGTGAGGTAGCAGAGATGTGGCTTACTCATTACAGCCCTTCGCTTACAGCCCCTGAAGAGTTTTTGCATAATGCTACAAGCATTTTCCCTAAAACTTTTTTAGGTTTTGATAGAAAGAATAAAACAGTAAAATTTGAACAGTAAAGTGAGAACCTGTGTTTAGTAATGAGGTGCCAGCTTGCTGAACACAGGCTCTTAGTTATAGAGCTGTTCGTTATATTAAGGAGGAAATGCATGAGCACCCTTGAACAAATTTTCAAGCTTAAAGAAAACAAAACAACTGTAAGAACTGAGGTAATAGCCGGCATAACAACCTTTGTAACAATGGTGTACATTTTGGCGGTAAACCCGGCCATACTGTCTGCTACAGGCATGGATCCCGGCGGCCTTTTTACTGCTACAGCTATTATGGCTGTGTTGGGAACCGTGTTAATGGCTGTTCTCGCCAAATACCCTTTTGCTCTTGCTCCCGGTATGGGTCTTAATGCATTTTTCGCATATGTTGTTGTTGCCCAAGTGGGCGGTAACTGGTATAATGGTCTTGTATTGCTTTTATTTCAAGGTATAGGTTTTGTATTGCTTGCATCTATTAGGTTTAGAGAAAAGATATTTGAAGCTATACCCAAAAGCATGAAATTGGCTATAGGTGTTGGCATTGGTTTGTTTATAACACATATAGGGCTGCAAAATGCAGGCTTTATTGTACACAATCCTGCAACTTTGGTTAGTTTGGGTTACATGAGGTCCGTCCCTGTCATATTATTTATGATAGGTATGCTTATAACGGGTTTGCTGCTTGCCAAAAAAGTTATGGGCGCGCTTTTATGGGGAATTATATGTACATACATAATAGGGCTTTTAGCTCAAATTATGGGGATATATGAGGTCGGTGTGCATGGTTACTCTCTAATACCGTCAGGGTTTATAGCGGTTCCGCCCTCATTGTCGGAAGTTAATCTATTAACCAATTTTTCCAAGGTTGACTTTAGCGGCATAAGTGTCTTTACTATAGTAACTTTAATGGTAATTTTGCTTATTGTTGACGGTATGGACACTGTGGGAACGGCAATAGGCGTTTCGGAAAAATGTGACGATTTTCTGGATGAAACCGGCGACCTTCCAAGAAAAGGTAAGGTTCTTCTGGCAGATGCTATGACTACAGGAATTGGCGCTTTATTCGGTACTTCTACCACAACAACTTATGTGGAATCGGCTTCCGGCGTTCAAGCAGGAGGAAGAACAGGCTTAACTGGCCTTGTAGTGGCAGTTTTGTTTGCAGTGGCTATGTTTTTTTGGCCGGTGTTTTCTGTTATACCGGCCTTTGCCACTGCTCCGGCTTTAGTGTATGTTGGGCTGTTTATGACTACAACAGTTTCTAAAATTGTATGGGATGATGTAAAAAGCAAAGGCGACATTGATTTTACAGAAGCATTGCCTGCATTTTTGACTATGGTGCTCATGCCTCTTACTTACAGCATCTCTGACGGTGTTGTTTTCGGTACGCTTACCTATGTTATTTTAAAAGTTTTTACCGGCCGCAAAAAAGAGGTTTCGGGAATGATGTATATACTGGCCGCTTTCTTTGTGCTTAAATTGATGTTTCAGTTTTAGTTAACAAAAACTAAGAAAAGAGGTGATAGTTTGAGCGAACTTAAGAAAATGACTGACTGTGAAATTATAGAAGCCTGCCTTAACGGTCATTCTGATTATTTTTCGGAGCTTGTGAGCAGGTATAAAAACTTGGTTTACTCAATAATTCTTCGCATGGTAGTTGATAAAGAGGAGGCTAATGATTTAGCTCAAGAGGTTTTTATAAAAATTTATAAAAATCTGGGCAAATATCATTCCGACTTTAAGTTCTCTACGTGGACTATGCGTATAACAACTAATCATGTTATTGACTACAGGCGCAAGAAAAAACAGCAAACTGTGCCTATTGATGATATGGAGTATGCTGTTTCAGATGTTGCTTCCCCTGAGGAGCGCTATATAGAGAAGGAGTCTGCCGCTGCGCTTAAAAAAGTTGTAGAAAGCTTGCCGGATATGTATAAGGTGCCTATAGTCTTATATCATCAGCAGGGGCTCAGCTATCAGGAGATAGCCGCTGTTATAGAAGTGCCCTTGTCAAAAGTAAAAAACAGAATTTTTCGTGGGCGAAAAATGCTTAAAGATGGATTGCTTGATATGACGAAAGAAGGTGGCGTCTATGAGTTGCTCTAGGGCTTATGAGTATTTTATGAACCATATGGATAATAGCCTTACTCCCATAGAGTCTGAATGGTTGGAGAGGCATATAAGTATATGTGAAAAGTGCAGAGAGGACTTTGTGGCTTATGAGGTTCTCCTTGAAGCCCTTTCTTCTGAGGCAGAAATTGAAGCACCTGATGATTTGGAAATAAGAGTAATGGAGCAGATAAAAAGTATGCCAATGCCAAGTGATTTTAAGGCTAAGGGCAAAGACAGAGAGCGCACAGTGGTTGCTACAAGCGTTGGCTTAGTTTTAAGCCTAATTTTAGGCTCTATAATTTTCTTTGGAATAGACAGAGTAGGGGAAGCTATTTCATATTCGCGGTTTGCCGCATATACAGCATTTTTGGGCGGTATAGCGGATAATTCGATAGCTTTACTTGGGAGCGCCAGCATTGCATTAGGTGAGCTTGCCATGTCAGCATCTATTATATTTGACAGGTATAGTTATGTTTTGCTGTTCGTAGTTACAATTTTGATATTTTTACAAATGGCCCTGTGGAAAAAAGATAGGGTAAGTAAAACTATTGCATAATAGACAGCAATAGACTTCTTGCAAAATTTAGATAGTTTTCCCGGTCTCCCGCGAAATATCAGGCATCAATGATTTTCGGGGAGACTGGAAAACTAATTTTGCAAGAAGTCTATTGGAAAACATTTGAGAATGTCGTTTGCTATAAGTGGAGTTAGGTGATAAAGTCTGAATAGAGACACATTAGTTTTAGGTATAGAAAGTTCTTGTGACGAGACTGCTGCTTCCGTAGTAAAAAACGGAAGGGCAGTCTTGTCTAATATTATTTTGTCGCAGGTTGCGATTCATGAAAAATATGGCGGTGTAGTGCCGGAGATTGCCTCGAGAAATCATATATATGACATCTCGGAGGTGGTTGATGCAAGTCTTTCTGATGCAGGAGTTAATTTAGATGACATTGACGCTGTTGCAGTTACTTATGGCCCGGGGCTTGTAGGCGCTCTTCTTGTAGGTCTGTCTTATGCTAAAGGGCTTAGCTTTGCTATAAATAAACCGCTGATAGGCGTTAATCATATTGAAGGGCATATATTTGCTAACTTTATAGCTCATACTGCTCTTGAGCCTCCCTTAATATCACTGGTGGTTTCCGGTGGGCACACCCATCTTGTATATATGAAAGATTACAGCAATTTTCAAATTTTAGGCCACACAAAAGATGATGCTGCCGGCGAAGCATATGATAAAGTAGCGCGGTGCTTAGGGCTAACTTATCCGGGCGGGCCTAAATTAGAGCTTTTAGCCAGAGAAGGAAACCCTAACGCGCTAGACTTTCCCCGGGCAATGATAACAGAAAATAATTTGGATTTTTCATTTTCCGGCCTTAAATCTGCTGTTATAAACTATTTGAATAAAATGAATATGACTAAACAGCCTACAAATTTTGCTGATGTTGCGGCATCCTTTCAGCAAGCTGTGTCTGATGTGCTTGTAGAGAAGGCTATAAGAGCGTGTAAAGAAAATTCAGTGGCTACGCTGGCTCTTTGCGGCGGGGTTGCTTGCAATGGTTTTTTAAGGGCTAATCTTGAGAATGCTGCCGTGAACAATGATATTAGTTTCTATGTTCCAACAAAAATTTTGTGTACGGATAATGCAGCCATGATAGCCTCCAGAGGGTATTACAGCCTTAATAGTGGATATACACATACGCTTTCTTTAAATGCAGTTTCTAATCTTAAAATAGGTGAGAGGGTTTAAAATATTTTTCTGTACCTGCTCATATATCACGTGTAGTTAATAGACTGTATTATAAAAACCTACCCCTACATATAGATAGATATGGGGGGGTATTTTATGTGGCTTAAATTTTCTTACAGAAAGCCCAATAGGCAAAAGAAAAAACGCAAGCGGCTGTTTGTGCTGCCCCTGATATTCTTGTTTTTACTTTTAGCAGGCATACTTTTTCTTGTTAGGCTTGATATGACCCTTTTTCCGGCGGCGCTTAAAGCAGCTGAGATACTTGCCAGAGCAAGAATGAACGAAGTAGTGAATTATTCAACTATCGGCGCCATAGAAAGACACAGGTTGGTTAGTGAAGATTTTTATAATATTTCTATAGATGATGATGGAAGGCTTACCGCTCTGTCTGTTAATACCATTCTCATAAACCATTTGAGCAATGAAATAGCTGTTGCCATGTCCCGCGAACTTACCATGCTTGATAATGAAAGAGTTGAAATACCCTATGGTGCATTAACCGGTATAAGGGTTATGGCGAACCTTGGCCCCGGGTATGCGGTATACCTTATGCCGGCTGGTGATGTTGCAGTAGATTACAGTTCATCTTTTTCCTCTGTGGGCATTAACCAAGTGAATTTTCAGGTTTGGCTTAATGTAAGTACCAGAATGAGTATAATAAACCCTTTGCAAAGCTCGGATGTTCTTTTGGAGAGAAGGGTTCCGTTAGTAAATACCATTATTAATGCAGAGATTCCAAATGTATATTTTAATTCCTCGCCGGATGGAATAATAATCAGCCCTCCGTAGATTGGCAGACTACAGCGGCCTGGAAATACTATTTTTTAAAGTGGTTTACCTATAAATGATAAAGCAGCATAAACATATAATACGTATTTATGCTGCTTTTCAATTAATTACCAAAAAGTTTCTTTTAAACAATTTCATCTCATTTATTTCATATATGTATTTTTAATGCCGTATATTTCTCATTTGAACAGCGTATCTAAGGTTGCCCATTGAGCCCCGGTGTATTCCATATATTGTTCTTTGGCTGTCATCTAAAAATAAAGCGCCGCCACTGTCTTTACCCTCCTAAGTTTTGATAGGTTATAGGAGGCTTACGGATTCAACAAGTGCAGCATGCTTAAATTTTACCTTAACCTCTTTCTCTCAGACCTTACCTCTTTATGAATAATATCTAATCCTATAGTGGGATTCCTTTGAAACAGTAACAAAAATATAGCTTGCTAAAATTTTGTTACTGTTTCAAAGGTAGGCTAGGCAGCGCATAAGCGGCCTGGCCTATCCCTACAAAATCGCTACATGTGCAGCGATTTTGTAGGGATTACACTATATATGTTTGTATATTGCAACTGACATAGCATCTCCCACACAATTTATCAATATATCTTTTGACATTTACTAATATTAAAAACCCTTAAAATGTAAAGCTGTTTATATTGTTTAGATATGTCAAATCTGGTATACTTTTTTATAGTTAATCAATTAGCTGTATCAGTAATCTGTAATCAGCAATTACACGGAGGCAAAAATGAGATTTATAGAAGATTTTAAAGAAGACGACCGCATAATAGCCCATTATCTGTGCAAGCAAAAAACCAGCCTTAAATCCCGCTCCGGTAAAACTTATCTTTCACTAAAATTGCAAGATAAAACAGGGATTGTTGATGCAAAAGTTTGGGAGCTTTCTAACGATATACAAAGCTTTGAGGAAAATGAGTTTATAAAAGTAGACGGCACAATAGTCTCTTATAATAATGACTTACAAATGAAGGTTGCTAAAATACGCAGAAGTGAAGAGGGAGAGTATGACCCGGCTGATTATGTTCCCCGCACAGATAAGGACTTGGAATCACTTTACAATAACTTGTGCGCTTATATAAGTTCTGTGAAAAACAGCCATATAAAAAGACTTTTGGAAAGTATTTTTTTAGAAGACTCTGTTATTTCTGCAAGAATTAAAACCCACTCTGCCGCTAAACAAATGCACCATAGCTACATGGGCGGCCTTTTGGAGCATACAGTTAATGTTGCGGATATATGCGAGTTTTTAGCGGAGAAATATAAGTTTGTAGACAGAGACTTGCTCATAGCCGGTGCTCTTTTGCATGATGTGTGTAAAATTATAGAGCTTTCTCCCTTCCCAACGAATGATTACACTGATGATGGCCAGCTTCTAGGCCATATAGTAATGGGCTCAGAGCTTGTGGGAAAACATGCAGCAAATATAGAGAGGTTCCCTCATCAGCTTGAGACATTGATAAAGCATATGGTGCTCTCTCACCACGGCATATATGAGTTTGGCTCTCCCAAACTTCCCAAGACGGTAGAGGCATTTTTGCTGCACTGTGCTGATGACTTAGATGCTAAAATTAAAATGTTTGAAGAAGCTGTAGTTAAAGATAACACTGCCGGAATGTGGGTAGGATATCACAGAATGTTTGAGAGAAACTTAAGAAAGTCGGGATATGGTGAATAATGATTCTAAGTCAATTACTGCTAATGAGATAAGTAAATTTGTATATTGCCCTTATCAGTGGTACTATGAGAGGTTTTATGGAACTATTTATATACGCGCTCTTTACAAAGAAAGAAATCAAAGGCTTGGGCTCACTGATACAACATACAGCAATTTTAAAAAAGGGCAGGAGTTTCATAACGCATATGGGCAGACCGGGCCTGTAGGTTTGGGGCTTAAACTGCTTAAGTGGGTTTCTATGTTCATTGCCATTGTCGCAGGTATTGTTTGTGGATATTTGTTTTATCGCTACTTTATGTAGCTTGTTTGTAATTTGCTTTTTTCACATGCGGTTAGGAAGGTATTGTGAAGCATCTAAATGAAATAGCGAGACAGCATAATGGGCTTATTGCCGTTTTTCCTTTAATAGCTGTATCACTTTAAAAGTGATACAGCCCAAATGTGAACACAGTTCACATTTGGCGCACCTTAATCCTTTCAGGATTGCGGTGCGGTGCGTTCAATCAAATTTAAAACTGCAACGCTTGCGTTGCAGTTTTAAATTCATTTCACTATAATAGGTATTATTAATGCCTTTTTTCAAAGCTTTGGCCCACGCTATTATCAGAGAATTGTTGATAGTTTTACAGATGGTGCTTTGACGGTATCAATGATAATGTTTTATGGTTTTATTTTGGCAGCAATGTATGCCACCGGTTATTTGGAAGAATATCCGCGGCATAAGCTGGAGCATAGCATAGGGTAAAGTTTTTAAAAGCTTGTCGCGCTACGCAAACTATTAATGAAGGAGAATTATTGTGGAAGTAATTTTCTATATTACTGCCGCAGCTTTGGTTATTTATATTACTGCAAGGCTTATAGCGGTTATTTTAAGAAGAAGACATAGGTGCGCAAAGCTTAAGCCGTCCCTGCCCGGTTCGGGTTATAGGCTTATTTACAGTGACCAAAAACAAATTGACAAAAAACAGGATGTAGTATACGGTACGGTTTTAACCTGTGAAAAGTTGAATATAAGTGGCAAACCCGATTATATATACAGGTACAAAAACGGCGAATTGCTGCCTGTAGAGCTTAAAAGCGGCGAAATAGGGGAGGCTAGAGAACCTCATTTAGGTGATTTAATGCAGCTGGCAACCTATTTTGCCATTATAGAGGAGCATTTTGGAGAGAAGCCCCAGGCGGGCTTGATAATTTACAAAGACCATATGTTTAGAATAAAAAACACAGCCAGGCTTAAGCGTGCTCTAAGGAGTGTTTTAAGCGACATGCGTGATATGCTTAAGCATGGGGAAGCTAACCCGGCAGCGAGTTTTGTTAAATGTAAAAATTGTGTATGTAATGGTACAGTTTGTGAATATACAGATTAGTCAGAGTAGTGTGAGGGATTCCATGAATAGTGTTAAAGATGAAATATCGAAAATAATAGGAATTAATTATGATACTGTTCATGAAAAAATTAATTTTAAAATAATAAATTCAGTAAAAGAAGATGGATATACAAGGCAGTTAGTTAGTTTTGATTCAATTGATGATATGGTCAGCGCTTATCTTTTAATTCCTGATGTTGTTGACAAAAACCCTGCTGTTTTAATTAACCATCAGCATAATGGAGAGCGGCATTTAGGAAAAAGTGAGGTCTGTGGGCTGGCAGGAAACCCTCTGCAAGCATTCGGGCAAACTTTAGCTAAAAAAGGCTTTGTTGTTTTGGCACCGGACTCTATCTGTTTTGAAGACAGAAGGAAAAATGGGCATGGTATAATCCCGCTTTCCGGAGATGGTGATTTTTTGCAGCACTATAATGAAATGTGCTATAGTATTCTTCAGGGTGAAACGCTTATGAAAAAAGTGCTTTCAGATGCAATGAATTGTATTACTTTATTATCAAGGCTTGATTTTGTTGATAATAAGAGTATAGGAACATTGGGGCATTCCTATGGTGGAAATACTGTGCTATTTCTCTCGGCCTTAGACCGGAGAATAAGTTTTAGTTGTGCAAGCGGAAGTGCCTGTACATATAAAAACAGAATACTAAATAATGTTGGAATTGAAATGGCCAGTGTAATACCGGGTTTCATTCAAAGATATGACATAGATGATTTGGTGCGCTGTATCGCTCCAAGACATTTATTGATAGTATCTGCTGATAATGATAAATATTCAGCAGATGCAGATTTTATTGTTGAACAGGCTAGGCCTTCATATGAAGGGCACCATGCCGGTAGTAATTTGCGCCATATGAAATATTCAGGAGGCCATGCTTTAACCAAAGAAAGATTTGACTTTATTGTTGAATGGGTTATAAAGAAGGGTAAAAAAATGTAAAAAAACAGAGCACACTCACAATAATGCGCCCTGTATATATTAGACCTGTCCTATAACCCCACTCCGGCACTCATGCGGCAAATTTCCAGCCAAACTTCGTCAGCGGGAAACGCCCATACAGTGTTTTCCGCTTCCCAGCCTAGCAGAAAATTTGCTCGCATGGCTACCAGAAGCGGGTTATAGGACAGGTCTATTTATGATTAACTTACCGATGCTGTTCTCGGTGCTGACTTCTTTTTCTTAGGTCTTACTATCGGCTGTCTGTTCGGATTATTAACAACTTTCGGGCTTTCTTTTTTAAGAACACAACCTTCGGTTATTATTATTTTCTCAACTGTTTCATCGGAAGGTGCGTCGAACATAATATCTGTCATAAATTCTTCTACTATAGCTCTAAGGCCCCTTGCACCGGTTCCGCGCTCTATGGCTTTGGCAGCTATTGCTTTTAGGGCATCTTCCTCAAACTCAAGGTAAACGTCATCAAGCTCAAATAAATACTGAAACTGCCTGATAATGGCATTTTTAGGCTCTGTAAGTATGGAAACAAGTGCATCCACATCCAAAGCGGAGAGGGTAACTATAGCAGGCAAACGACCGATCATCTCCGGTATTAGGCCATATTTTTGTAAGTCCTGCGGCTCCAGGCTTTTAAGTACATCCGATTCCATTCTTTGTTTTTTAGTCTTAGTCTCAGCACCAAAGCCTATTACTTTCTTATTAAGCCTTTGCTCAATTATTTGGTCAAGGCCGGCAAAAGCGCCGCCGCAGATAAATAAAATATTTGCTGTATCTATCTGTATAAAATCCTGATGAGGATGTTTTCTGCCGCCTTGTGGCGGAACAGAGGCAACAGTACCTTCCAATATCTTAAGAAGAGCTTGCTGGACACCCTCGCCGCTTACATCCCTTGTTATTGAAGGATTATCCGATTTTCTGGAAATTTTATCTATTTCATCAACAAAAATGATACCCTGTTGAGCTCTTTCAATGTCAAAATCCGCCGCTTGAATAAGCTTTAGGAGTATATTTTCTACATCCTCACCTACATAGCCGGCCTCGGTCAAAGAGGTAGCATCAGCCATGGCGAAAGGTACATTTAAAAGCTTTGCCATAGTTTGAGCCAAATAGGTTTTACCAACACCTGTAGGGCCTACTACTAAAATATTGCTTTTTTGCACTTCAATATCATCCGAAATTCCACGGGTTATCCGCTTATAATGATTGTAGACGGCTACAGCCATTGCTTTTTTAGCGTTATCTTGCCCTATTACATATTCATCAAGCCTATCTTTAATTTCGAGAGGTTTTGGTATTTTAAGGTCATCACCAAAATCTATAAAATCATTTATATCTTCATCCAATATTTCATTGCAGAGTTCAATACACTCATCACAGATGTAAACATTAGGCCCGGCTACAAGCTTTCTTACTTGCTCTTGGGTCTTACCGCAAAATGAACATCTAAACTGCTTTTTGCCATCTGATTTTGGCGCCATACATGTCTCCTTTATTTGCCTTTATAACAAAACTAACTTAAAAAACTTAAGCCTGATTAAAGGTGTTTTTAATACTGATTAAACACAGAGAAACTGTACTTAAAAAAGAGTGTTTTTTCCAAGGCTTTAGAACCTGCGGTCAATAAGCAGCTACCCGCATTCAAAGCCGGATACTCCGCCATTTGTGGTTGCGGCGACTTGTCATAATCTTTCTATTATGCCTGCGCCGCCGCGCCTAAAATGGCGAAAAACCGTCAGTTGGAATGCGGGCAACCCATTGCGTAGGTTCTTAGTTTACATAAAACTACTGCACGTTTTTGCGCAAAGCCCGCGCAGCCCATTTGTATAAACTGCCCAAGTATATTTTTACCCGAAACACAAAAATTTTGTTACTTATTTTTTGACATTATTATTGAATCAACTAATCCATAGTTTTTAGCATCTTCAGCAGACATGAAAAAATCTCTGTCTGAGTCTTTTTCAATTACTTCGAGAGGCTGGCCTGTGTTTTCTGACAATATTTGGTTCAACTTATCTTTGGTTTTTAAAATCCAGTCCGTATGAATTTTCATATCAGTGGCTTGGCCTCTGGCACCGCCTAAAGGTTGATGAATCATAACCTCGGCGTTTGGCAGGGCATATCTTTTTCCCTTTTGTCCGCCGGCTAAAAGAAATGCACCCATACTGGCACACATGCCTACACAGATAGTTGAGACATCTGCTTTAATATGCTTCATAGTGTCATAAATGGCAAAACCTGCCGTAACAGAGCCACCCGGGCTGTTAATGTAAAAGTTAATGTCTTTGTCAGGGTCTTCCGCATCTAAAAACAATAGCTGGGCTATTATAAGGCTTGCTGTTACGTCGTTTACATCTTGGCTTAAAAAAATAATTCTGTCTTTTAAAAGCCTTGAGTATATGTCGTAAGATCTTTCACCTCTGTTAGTTTGCTCTATTACATATGGTACTAAACTCATGTTTTACCTCCCGGTTTTTGCAAAATACAACATTTTCCCATAAAAATGTCTTTGGCTTTTTTGTGAGAAAGCTACTTGGCTTTACCATTTTCTGAAACAAAATCTAACGCCTTACTTACCATTATATCCACATCAAGGCTGTCTCTGTCCTCAGGGCGTAGAATTTCTTTAAGTTTTTCAACAGGCATTTGATAATTATCCGATATGCGCTTAAATTCTGCTTCTCTGTCTTCTTCCGTTACCTCAAAAGCCTCAGCCTTAGCAATGGCCTCAAGTGCAAGACGGCCTTTTACCTGCTTCTCGGCCCCAACTTTGTAAACGGCACGAAGGCCATCCATATCTTGGCCCATGTATTGCAAATAGGTCTCAAAAGGTATGCCCTGCATACGAATTTGATTAGCAAAATCATTAATCATTTGGTCTATTTGGTTTTCAATCATTACATCAGGAATATCCATAGGTGTGTTTTCTACTATAAAGGATAGAAGTTCATCCTCTTTTTTGTTTTTTACAGAAGTTGCTTTTGTTTCAGTCAATTTTTCTTTTATGTTATTTTTATAATCTTCTAAAGTTTCAAACTCAGACACGTCCTGAGCAAAATCATCATCCGGTTCAGGAAGCTCTTTAACCCTAATGTCTTTAATCACAACTTTGAACATAGCCGGTTTGCCTGCTAAATTTTCCGCATGATATTCTTGTGGGAAATTTACATTTACTTCCAAATCATCGCCAACATTTGCACCTATAAGCTGATCTTCAAAAGTATCTATAAAACTCTTAGAGCCTATGGTTAAATTATGGTCAACGCCTTTGCCGCCTTCGAAAGCAACCCCGTCGATAAACCCTTCAAAGTCAATAGTAACTATGTCATCAGTTTGAACAGAGCGCTCTACGCTTATCATCCGTGAGTTTTGCTCTCTTACTTTTGTGATTTCAGCATCTACATCTTCTTCTGTAACTAAAGCATCTTCAAGGGTATATTCAGCGTTTTTATACACATCAGCACTTACGGTTATTTCTGGTTTAGTGTACACCTCGGCAGTGACAACCACGCCTTCTTCATCATTTATTTCTTCTACATCTATATTAGGCCTGGATACTACATCAAGCTTAAGCTCGGCAACTGCGCTGTCATACGCTTCCGGAACTACTGCATTTATAGCATCTTCATAAAATATCTCTTTACCGAAATTAAGCTCTATAATTTTACGCGGGGCTCTGCCTTTTCTAAAACCGGGAATGTTTATTTTGCCGCGATTTTTTTTATATGCCTGCTCTATGCCCTCCTCAAATTTATCCGGTGTGATTACGAATGTAATCTTAGCCTGATTATTCCCGATTATCTCAAATTTGCTACTCATTAAATAGAGCCTCCTTTTAGCTTATGTGATTCTTATATTAGACTACTTGCAAAATTAAGTTAATTTTCCCGGGCTCCCGAGAAATATCAGGCTTCAATGATTTTCAAGGGGCCTGGAAAACTAATTTTGCAAGTAGTCTATTGAAGTCGTTTTACGACCTAAAGACTATACAACTATTCATTCTAACATGATATATAATGAAATGCAATTAATTTTGTTTTATATAAGTTCCGATTCTATTCCATAAACTTCTGCTTCTGTGTGGTTTTCGACAAAGTTTAAAATACAGTCCAGCATATTTTCGGCATGGCTTTTACTTGCAGACACACAGGCAAAACCTAAAAAGGCTATATTATGATTATCATTTTCCCCAATTTCGGCAACGCTTACGTTAAATTTATTCTTCATTCGCTCCATAAGGCTTTTTACACATTGCCGCTTATCCTTTAAGGATTTTGCCCAAGGTATTGAAAGATAAAAGGTGCAGCTTGCTATATGCATAAAATATTAACCTCCGAAAAACATAGAACTTGTGTTCTTGTTAAATATAGCAAAAATAATTGTAGTATACAAGAGTTTTTTCATATGTTATCATGTGCTTATATATGCTCAGGAGGATTTTATGGGTATCTGTGATGTATTATATATAGTTGTTCCATCATACAATGAGAAAGATGTTTTGCCTGAAACGGCCAAGCGATTAAAAGAAAAAGTGAATTCACTGATATATGGTAAAAAGATTGCTCCCGGCAGCCGTATAGTTTTTGTAAACGATGGGTCAGTTGATTCGACTTGGGAGATTATAAAAGAACTTCACGCAAATGACAAGCTTTTTTCCGGCATCAATTTAAGCTGTAACAGAGGTCATCAAAATGCGCTTTTAGCCGGGCTTATGACTGTGATGAATTGCGCTGATGTAAGCATTTCTATGGACGCGGACTTGCAGGATGATATAAACGCTGTTGATAAAATGCTGGATAAGTATTACGACGGCTGCGATATTGTTTATGGTGTAAGAAGCAAGAGAGATAAGGACACATTTTTTAAAAGAGCCACAGCAGAGGGTTTTTATAAATTTATGGAGTTAATGGGCGCTAAAGTAATATTTAACCATGCAGATTATAGGCTTATGAGCAAAAGAGCTTTGGAAGGTTTAAAAGAATTTGAAGAAGTGAACTTGTTTCTTAGAGGCTTAATACCTATGATAGGGTATAAAAGTGCCACAGTGGAATATGAAAGGGGTGAGCGCTTTGCAGGTGAAAGCAAATACCCATTAAGGAAAATGCTTGCCTTTGCTTTTGAAGGTATAACCAGCCTTACGATAATGCCAATACGCCTTATAGGGTTTGTTGGTGCTATTGTTATGGGGATTGGGGTATTTATGCTTTTGTTTGGAGCCGGGCTTATACTTTCGTCTGTCTGGTTTATAGGCGGCCTGCAGCTTTTGTGTATAAGAATAATAGGTGAGTATTTAGGCAAAACCTATATGGAGACAAAAGCACGGCCTAAGTTTATTGTGGAAGAGTTTATTAATATCCCCGGTGATTAATTTTATACTGAAATTCTTTGTATTGTTATATATTAGACTTGTTCGAAAACCAAATGTTGAGCCGGTTTCTGAACATGTCTATTGATCATAGTATAAAACATTACATATTGACAAACAAGCACCTGAAGAAGTATACTTAAAATGGTATCACAGCATGAGAAAATTTGCAGCAAAAGCAGTAAAAATAAGCAGCGGGGGTTGGTTCTATGTGTTAGGTGGCTGAACTAGATGATTTTGTATCAAAATATTAAAAATGGTACAAAAAACCTGAAAACAAAAAAAAATATTTATGGAAAGGTTGGTATACTAATGAAAAAAAGGCTAAGTAAATTAAGTGCAATGCTTCTTTCTGTTATTCTTGTAATATCTTCTTTATCTCCTTTCGCTGTGTTTGCTGATGAAAACGATTATGACAGTTCAATAGTGTTTGAAGGTGCTGTAATAGGCGGAAATGTTGTTTTTCACGAGCTTGCAGGCATAGAGTTTCAAGAGTTTGCCGAAGAGCTTGAGGCTGACCCGGTTGACTACATAGATGTTGAACTTGATGATGAAATAGGTGCTGTAAGTGCGTTCACACCTTTTCGCACTCCGGTGGCAGACTTTCAAGCAGACATAGACGTGGCCAATATAATGTCAAGGCAAGGTACATCTGCCGATTATCTGTTAAACGCTGAAAGAGCGCCTGACATGTCGCGGTCTAACGCCGGCATTATGCCGTTTAATACAAACCCTAATTTAGCTATAAATATAAATGGTCTTTTTGGCCTTGAGTTAAACGATTTAGCTAATAACCAACAACGCTGGTATCATTTTAACGTGCCGGCTAACAGTAAAATAACCTCTGTACTCTCGTATCAAGGCGGCGTGTATGACCTTATGCTATTTCGCCTTAATGGCTCAACCTTAGAGCCTGTTGCACAATCTATAGTAGGCAACGGTTCAGAGAGATTGGCCTATATAACCCCAAGTGCCGGAACTTATTTCCTGGCTGTTGCGCCGTTTGTTCCTGCACCAACACCGCACTTGTTTACCTTTGTTGTAGAGGTAACCAATGGTGACCAATATGAATTAAATGACTTTTTCCACCAGGCCACAGTCTTTAATAACTCAATAAACATACAAGCGAACCTGGACAGCAGGTTTGATGAAGACTGGTTTAGGTTAAATGTAACCACAGCAAAAACAAAAGACATAACTGTATCAAATGCGCCTGCCGGCAATCATTATGCTGTGTTTTTATACGACAGCAACCTTAATACAGTAGGCAGTTTTTACATTAATGGTTCGGCTACACGGCGGGTTGACTTTGCTGTGGGGCATTATTTTATCCGTATACTCAGCTTAAGCGGCCATCACACAACTGCCAACTATAGCTTAAGGGTGCAAGATTTTGTGCCGCCGCCGCCAGAAAGACAGCCTATTGATAGTTTTAGAATGGAGGATTTCCTTAAAGACAGTTTTGTTGGTAAGGATCTGGTTACTATTTATCCGCTGAAAAGAAACTTCCCAATTGAAGCAGGCGGGATATTTGAAGTTACTGTTACCATCAATAGAACGGATTCCAACCGCGGGCGTTTATGGCTTACTGCTACGGCCGGCGAAGGGAGAAGTTACTGGGGCACTCAACTATCATTTGTAGAGGGCACTCATACTGTTACTGAGGTTATCCCTCATAGGATCATCAGCATTCCGGGGATGCCGGCTTATGAAGATGGAAGTGTTAATATAGAGCTTATAGCAGAGGGTGATATGTGGGTTACTATGTCTGTTAAGTCACTGAGCCGGCCCAGATAGGTTTTTTGGAGGGGAATATCCTTGTTTATGTAAACAGGGATATTCCCTATATTTGCTTGCTGTCGTAAGTAAATGTAACCGGATGGAGGGGTATTATGAGTATAAATTTAACAAATTCTAACTTGAACTTATTATCAAGAAGCAATAATATGGCAAAAAAATCTAACAACAGCGTTGCCGCTAATGTTGCAAATATTGTAAACGCTAGGTTTTCTCAAGAAGATTCGGCAGTTTCTTTATCAATAAGCGAAAAATCTAAGGCTCTGTCTAAGGCTTCATTGGTAGAATCTGAAAGAAACAAACTCCTGGAAAAAATAGATTTATTGAGGGAAAAAGGCATAGTAAACATATATGATACAACCATAGAAGCAGGATACTATGCAAGATACTATGTATTTCTTTCTCCGGACCGGCTTGGTGGTGTTAAGGACGCTAATGTAGATAGATTACATAGAGCGTCCCGAATTGACAATGAACACCTTTCATCCAGGCTTTGTCTTAAAGCCCTTGCAGAGGAGTATGCAAAAATACAAGAAGAGTTTAAATCAATGTATAATGATGGCGAGTTAGGGTCACAACTGAGTCAGCTGGCGGCAGATTATAAAAGGGTATTAAAGGAAATAGCGTGCAGAGTTAGCAGCACAATAGAATCTTATCCGAATGAAAGCGGAGGCAGAGGCAGAGAGCTAAGAATGGCTCGTGATTGGTTGGATAAAAACCCAAGTTTAGGTTTTGATTCGGAGCTCTTTAATTTAAATGAGATGCTCGAAAAAATTGGCCTGGAAGAGTATAAACCCACAACCGGCTCTGTCGGCAACATATCTGACTTCATTAGAAATTTAATTATGCAGATGGGTGAGGCAGCAAAGCAATCTATTATTGAGAACAGTGCACAATTTAATGAAAAATAATGTGACACGTTGCTTTTGGTTAGTTAGTTAGTTATTAGACAGAGGGGGCATTATGAATATAAATATGGCTAATTCTAACTCGAACTCATTATTCAGAAACGGTGATAACGTAGGAAAACCTAACAACAGCGCTATTGCTAATATTGTAAAGCTTGTAAATGCAAAACTTTCACAGAAAGAACCGGAGGCCTCTCTCTTAATAAGTAAACAAGCCCGGTCTTTGCTTAAGCAATTTGAGGAAGGCCCAAAAGAGCCTGTTTTGTTGCATGAAAATGAGCAGGCTCCCGAAACCTTAACCGGCAGTACACCGGAAAGGAAAGAACTTGTCGTTGATAATTGGACGGATTCGTGGGGGGGCTATCTCTCTCCGTTATTAGATGCCTCCAGATTATCTTTTAAACTTAGTAATGGTGATGCTATATGGGTGTTCAGTCCAAGTGAGCTTGCCTCAAAGTATGAGCAAATGCGTGAAGAAATTACGGCTAAGTATTCTGATAATGAATATGAATTGAAATACCATCTGCAACAATTAACCGAAGCTTACGAATATGCATTCGACAATGGAATATGTAACACAATAAGAAAAATAAAATATGTAGCGGCAATGGGGTGTAAAGAAACACTAAGAGAAACGCTTTGGTTTATTGCCAAAGGTTTAGGTATAGACCCAAATGAGCTATTTGCAGAAATGGAATTGGAAGAAGGTGTGCCTTTAATTGACTCCGTAGATAACATAGCAAACTTTATAAAAAACCTGATTATGCAGATGGGTGAGGCTACAAAGCAATCTATTATTGAGAATAGTGCACCGCCTAATTCATAATAAGGCGGTGCGTTGTTTGTTACTGTTTTAGAAAGAACTGCTTGCCCGCACAAAATAGTTGCATTAGTGTTACTGTTTTATGCGGGCTTTAATGTTCTACAAAAAAAATCTTTAAACCCGGCAGCAAAAGCCGTGGTGTACTGCATGTCTTCCATATCTAAATAGTATCTGTCGCTGTTTATGTGAACAGATAGACTGTCAATAGGAAAACATTCATTGCGTTTTTTGTGAGGTTTTCCGGTAATTATAAAGGGCTCGGATGCAATATCATCACCCATATATTCATAAATTTTTTCATTGCTTAGAATCAGGCAGATAGCATTTTTATATTGTGCTACCATGCTGCCCCCCATTTCATTTGCTAAAGCGGAATAATAGGTAATAGCTTCTTCATCACTCATATGGTCACAAGGGCCGCGAACATTAATACCAGGCTGTCTGTTCTCGTCAAGGCCGTCTATGTACAGCCCGCTGTCGCAAGAAAACAGAGGGAGCCCTAATGCATTATAGTAGGCTAGCGCTTTAATTCTTGCATTTTCAAGAGGGCTGCTTCCGTTTTCTTCTATTTTGCTGAGCTTTGAAGTGCTTACATCATTAAGGCTGAGAATTTCTATATCAAGTGCTTCTAAGCTTTTTTGCATTATATCTATTTTTGATTTGTTTGTTGTTGCGTATATAAGTTTAATCATGTTTCCATCCTTTGTCTTAGAACCTCATACATAAGTATACCACTTGCAATAGAGGCGTTAAGTGATTCAACATCCCCGAACATAGGTAGTTTTACTTTTATATCTGAAAAGGCGATTATTTCATTGCATAGCCCATTTGCCTCGTTCCCAATCATCAGGGCCAGAGGCCTTTTTAAGTTCACTTGATATGGGGTTTTGTCAGCACTTAGGTCTGCGGCTATTAGAGTGTAGCCGTTATTTTTTAATATTTTCACTACAGCCTCTATATCTGCTGTTGTAATCGGTATATTAAACAGAGAGCCGGCGGTGGCACGAACTACTTTGGGGCTCCATATATCCACCGAGTCTTTTGATACTATAACCCCGGAAGCTCCGGCCGCATTAGCTGTTCTTATAAGAGTACCCATATTGCCGGGGTCTTGCAGGTTGCAAGCAAGAACGATAAATTTCTTGGGACAGGAGAGTATATGTTCTACAGAAAACTCATTTATTTTAACTACCGCAATAACCCCACTGGGAGTAACTGTGTCAGAAACTGCAGAGAAGATATGGTCGCTTAAAATGATGGAACCGGCTGTGTAAATTATTTCACTGTTTGCTTTCCTTGCATAACTTTCTGAAAAGACCATTTGTGCTACTTCCCAGCCTTTTGGTATGTTCAGCACAAACTTATTACCTTCGGCTATAAACTCCCCAAAGCGCTTTCTGCCTTTGCCGGTAGAAAGACTTTTAAGTTTTTTGACTAGGTTATTATGTGGGCTTGTAATTATATTCAAAAAATCACCTGCAATTAAAATTAACTATGTTTTGGGATAAAACCTATCAGTGTTTTATTTTAGTGGATTATCAAACCCAATACCTTCTTCGCGCATTATCCGTTCCAGCACTGCAATATCGGCATTCACATCCAGCACCTTTTCATGATACAAATTGTCTAGCTGATGCTCAAAAGCTTCTTCTATATTGGCGATGGAAGCGGAGATTTTCTCTAGGACTTCTTTTATATTGCTGCTTTTTACAGATTTTTGGCTGAAAGAAGCGTAGTTCTCCAGAAGAGTTAAAGCAGTAGGGAAGTAATAATTTATAAAACGCTCAAGTTTATTAATTTCGCTAGGGTTGTTAGTAGCATAGTCAAAGATTTGTTTGCTTATGGTGAGCATATGTTCAATTTGGCTGTTGATTTTAACATCTTGGATGATGTTGCGAAGGTTGGAAAGCCTCTGTACATAATGATATCCTTGGACTAATAAGTGGTTAGAGGGTGGGGCGCTCTCGTCTACTTTTATGTTGCTTGCCAAAGATGTTGTGACAGTAGCGTTGATTCGAGCATTACGATTCTTTATATAATTCTTAAAACCTAATGTTGCAAAAATTAGTGACACAGAAAAAAATGCCAAAAACTCAGAACTTAACATAATGAGAGCAAAAAGAAAAAAAATAATCGAATTCACATATAAAATACCTACGGCAGACCCGTGAATTTTCTTTTTATGTAACATTTTCCCGGCTATCCAAAGTACAATAACAGAAGGTACTAAAATAATATTTAAAACAAGTATTGATATTATTACTTCGTGAATTGTGGCAACTTCTCCGGTAACATAATCAACTGTTAATGAAAATGCAAACGCAAATAACATACCAGCAAGCCACCAGAAAATAAAAACTAAAAAATGTAATATCATTCTCATATTGACTAACTCCATTTCGCATTTATATTATATAGATTAAGGCTGGTTCAAAAAAATATAATAATATATAAATTATAGCAAACCTAAAGAACTTATTAAATACCATTTGAAAAATTATAGCCTATATTGTACAATAATGCTAGACTTTGCCGACAGAAAAAATAATATTTTAGGAGGGCTTATGATTAGATTAAATTCGACAGTTACCGACGAATGTAATTTCTACGGAAGCACAGACCCGGCGGCACTGCTCAAAGAGTTTGGCTCGCCACTTTATGTATACAACGAAGCTATTATCAGAGAGCGTGCTAAGGAAATGAAAAACCTTGTATCCTACAAAAACTTTGTGGTAAATTATTCGGCAAAAGCCAATTCCAACATAGCTTTTCTGCAAATAATTAATGACGCTGGCCTTAATGCTGAGGCTATGAGCCCCGGGGAGGTTGCAGCGGAACTTAGAGCAGGCTTTAAGCCTGAAAATATGCTGTGTATAAGTAATAACACCTCTTGTGAAGAAATGAAGTATATTGCCGGTTTGGGCATTACAGTTTCTGTTGATTCTCTTTCTCAGCTTGAACAGTTTGGAACAGTTAACCCCGGTTGCAGGGTAGCTGTACGGTTTAATACCGGTGTTGGCGCCGGCCACCACGAAAAGGTCATAACAGCCGGCAGTGATACTAAGTTTGGAGTTAATCCTGAATTTATACCGGAAGTTAAAGCCATCGTTGAAAAACACAGCCTTAAGCTTATAGGGGTCAATCATCACATAGGTTCTTTGTTTATGAACCCTGAACCATATCTCGAAGGGGCGGAGAATCTGTTTGGCGTAGCTATGAATTTTAGGGATTTGGAATTTGTTGATTTAGGCGGCGGATTTGGAATACCTTACAACAAACAAGGCGGCGAAGAGCGGCTTGCTCTTAAGCAACTTGGCGCAAAGCTTGATGAGCTGATTAAAGAATTTGTGCTGCGCTATGGCAGCGAAATTACAATCAAAATAGAGCCCGGACGATATATTTCTGCTGAATGTGGTGTGCTTTTAGGCAAAGTCCGCACTGTAAAATATAATGGCCCTGTTAAATATGTGGGCACGGATTTGGGTATGAATGTACTTTTAAGGCCGGCTATGTACGACTCCCATCACGATATTGAGGTTTATAGGGAAAGCGGTAACACTGATATAGAGCAAGAATTGGTTACAGTTGTTGGCAATATCTGCGAAACAGGTGATATAATAGCTAAAAATATACGCCTGCCCAAAATCGTTGAAGGTGATATTTTAGGGGTTTTAGACGCCGGGGCTTATGGCTTCGTAATGAGTTCAAATTACAATCATCGGCTGCGTCCGGCTGAGGTGTTAATCAGGCAAGACGGGCAGCCTGTCCTTGTGAGAGACAGAGATACCGTTGAGGATTTACTTAAGCCTTATAAGACGATTAAGTTATAAAGGAGTAGTATGCTTAAAAAGAACGATACACACTTTATGGAAATAACAGATATAGGGGGTAAAGCAGAGGGTATTGGCAGAGTAGATGGCTTTGTTGTTTTTGCCGATAACTGCCTGCCTGGTGATGTTTGTGAAATAAAGATACTGAAAGTTAACAAAAACTATGCTTATGGAAAAGTAATTAAAGTGGAGAAAGCCTCACCACATAGGGTGCCATCTCCATGTCCTGTTTCTGATAGGTGCGGCGGTTGCGCCCTCATGCATATGGATTATGCAGAGCAGCTTAAACTTAAAGAAAAGAAAGTATATGACAGCCTAAGGCGCTTAGGTGGTTTTGCTGCTCCAAATATTTTGACAATTGAACCCTTTGGTTTAACTAAAGCGTACCGAAATAAAGCGTCAATTCCGGTTAGGGAAGAAAATGATGAAATAAAAACCGGCTACTATGCGAAAAACAGCCATAAGGTTGTAGAAAATTGCAACTGCTATATTCAAGATGTCAGCCAGTCTAAAGTTATTAAAGCTGTTTATGATTATATGGCTTTTTGCAGTATTAAAGCTTATAATGAAGAAAAGAACACAGGGCTGATACGGCATATTGTAGTTCGCTCTGCGTTTGGCACAGGTCAGATTATGGTTATTGTCGTTTTGAACGCAAAGTATGGAAAACTGCCTAAAAACCACGACTATTTAATAGAAAAGCTTCTGCAAATTAATGGCATGACAAGTATTTGCTTTAACTATAACAATGAGGCGACAAACGTGATTATGGGCAGAAAGAATTTATTCGTGTGGGGCAAAGAGCACATTACTGACAGGCTGGGGAATTTTGAGGTTAAAATTTCTCCTCATTCTTTCTATCAAGTAAACCCGGTTCAAGCCCTTAAAATGTATGAATGTGCTCTTGATTTTGCGGCTGTTAGAGAAGGGGACACCGTTATTGATGCCTACTGCGGTATAGGCACTATCAGTTTATTTTTTGCAGAAAGAGCCATAAAAGTGTATGGTATTGAATCAGTGGCTGAAGCAATTAATGATGCAAACCAAAACGCTAAAGCTAATGCCACTGAAAACCTCGAATTTGTCTGCGGTAAGTCAGAAGAAGTAATTTATGACTTTATTGACAGAGGGATAAATGCGGATGTGATAATATTTGACCCGCCGAGAAAAGGCTGTGATGTAAAATTCTTAAAAGCTGTGGTAAAAATCAAGCCGAGGGCAGTAGTATATATATCTTGCAACCCTGATACTTTGGCGCGTGATGCTGCTGTTTTGGCAGGGTTTGGTTATGAACTGAAAGTGGCAAAACCATTTGATATGTTTTGTCATACACTCCATGTTGAAACAGTGGCGTTGATGGAATATAAGGGTTATGCAGAGTAAGGTGTAATAGACTTCTTTCGAAATCAACTTAGTTTTTCTGGGCGAGCGCGAAATATCAGGCTTCTATGATTTTCCGTGAGCCTGAAAAACTGATTTCGAAAGAAGTCTAATGTAAAAGATTTTAAAAAACAAGTTTGCTATAAAAGTAATATAGCATTTCCGTTTGACATAGATATTTCACTTTGCCGAAAACGTCTTGAAACACGGCGATTTTCGTCTTGCAAAACGTCAAGTCAAACATGAAAATGCCGTAGCATATATTTTAAGAGGTGATGGCTGCGTGGTCATGAGTACATGGGATTTTGTTCAGAACATTTTTTTGGCTTTAGGCGGGGTTGGCCTGTTCTTATTTGGGCTTAAAATGATGTCAGACGGCTTAAAAAGCATTGCCGGAAACCGTATGCGCACTGTAATTGGAAAAGCCACAGCAAACAGGTTTTCGGGTTTTCTTGTGGGTATGGCTGTAACCGCCATTATACAAAGCTCAACTGCCACCTCGGTTATGGCCATTGGGTTTGTAAACGCCGGGCTTATGAAGCTTAATCAATTTGCCTCTGTAATTATCGGCGCTGCTGTAGGCACCACATCTACGGCTTTTTTATTTTCTTTTAGAATTGACCCGTTTGCCCCTCTTTTCATTTTTATAGGTATTTCTTTGCATATATTTTTTAAAAAGAAAAAAATTAGAAATATTGGATTTATTATATTAGGTTTAGGCATTTTATTTTTTGGCCTCTCCACTATGGGGACTCCCCTTAGAGAGTTTTCTCAGCTTGATGGATTCCAGAGAATGCTTGTGGCCTTTGAAAACCCTTTGCTTGCTCTTTTAACCGGCTTTGTTTTCACAGCTGTTATACAAAGCTCAACTGCTACTATCGGCATTATTATTGCAATGTATATGGGCGGAGTTCATCTGGACTTTGAAACGGCTGTGTTTTTAGTGCTTGGCGCAAATGTCGGCACTTGCAGCACTGCGCTTATATCTTCTCTTGCCGCTGACAGAGAAAGCAAGCGTGCCGCTTTAGTTCTTACCGTTTATAAAGTTATCACTTGCGGCATTTTCGGCTTACTTATTTTGGTTTTTCCCGGGATTATTAATCGGTTTCAAAGTACCTGGCATGAAGGGGCTACACAGATTGCTATGTTTCATGCAATCTACAATATATCTGCTGCTGTAATGATATTTTTTACTCACCAGCTGGTGGCTATGGTTTACATAATACTTCCCAAAAAGACTGAGGAAGACAATGCCAAACAGCTCCTCTACCTAAGTGAAAATAATGAGCAAACCCCTGAAACTACTTTCGCCCAAGCCCACAGTGAAATGCTGCGTATGGGGAAAATGGCCTTTGATAATTTAAAACTGGCTCTTGAAGCATTCTTTGAGGATAATACGGAAAAAGCTGCTTTAGTAATAGATGCCGAAGAAACTATTGATTACTTGCGAAATGAAATTTCAGCCTATCTAATGCGCATACAAAGTGCTGAGCTTACTACGGCAAATGTTGAACAGCTGGCGGCGATGCTTCAAGTTGTAACCGATATCGAAAGGCTTGGCGACCACGCTGAAAATATTGCAGAGTATGTTGTGGGAGAAGAAAACCACGTTGTTTCAATAACCGGTAAAGCTATGAATGAGCTGGCAGCTCTTTCTAAGGCAATGATGGATACGCTTGCCTTGACTTTGGAGATTTTTGAAAAACATGATAACTCACGCTTATTAGAGGTTGAGGCGCTGGAACAAAATGTAGATGATCTGTGTGGGCAATTTCTTGAAAATCATATTATATGCCTCAGAAATGAAGAGTGTGACCCTCGCAGTTCTGTAATTTTTACAAATCTGGTTGGGGATTTGGAGCGCTGCTCTGACCACGCGGTTAATATAGCCGAAAAAATATGGAGCCCGCTACCTAATATTAAAAAAAATAATTTTCTCATGTAAAATCCCCTAAGTTCGAAATTGCTTTTAAATGCTATAGCCGTTGAATTAAACTAAACTATAAAGCACTTAGCTGTATTTAAAACACCGGAGCCTTACGTTTTTTCGAAGCTTGCTCATAAGCATAAGCGGCAGCAATAACCACCCCTTCATCAAAGGGTCTGCCTATAAATGTAATACCATAAAGTGTGCCGCCTTTTTTGTATCCGGCCGGAACGCAAATGGAGGGATAACCCGAAATTGGTGAAAGCCCTGAGAACATGGGACATACAAGAACATCTAAATTAAACTCGTTAAACACTTTGTCAAGCCCGTCTGTTTGGGTTTGTTTTATGCAGTTTAGTTTTGCATTTATATATTCCGGGTCATTAAGGTTCCCCGAGGCTTTAAACTGAGCATCCAGCAGCCTGCCCATACCATACTTCAGCCCTTCTTTGGGGTGGTTTCCATAATAGTCTATCATTTCTTTAAGAGAGTGCACTTTATTAGAGGCCTTTGTAGCAGAAAGATATGCGTTAAGCCCCTTTTGGAACTCATATAACATAACATTAAGGTCAATACCGTCTTCAATTGATACAAAAGCATCGTCTATAATAGTTGCACCGCAGTCACCTATTGTGGCAATGGCGGATTTAGCCAAGTTTTTAAGTTCTTCATCAAAGGGCCTTAGCTTATTTTCTGTATCGGTTTTAAACCGATTTACGCCTATACGCCGCCCTTTAAGCCCATCAATATTTAAAAAAGCGGTATAATCCTTGGGAATTTTGCCATCTATGCACCATGTAGCCGGGTCATTTTCATCGCTGCCTGCAATTATATTTAAAAGAGCGGCTGCATAGCTACAGTGCGTGTCATAGGGCCGGCAGTGTCCTGAGAGCTGCTTATGGGTATAATTCCATGCCGGCTTACCAGCCCAACTGTAGGTTTTATACCGACAGTTCCATTTATAAATGACGGCGCTATTATGGAGCCGTTGGTTTCAGTGCCTATAGCCAGGGCACAAATGTTGGCCGCGACTGCAACGGCAGAGCCGCTTGACGAGCCATAAACCGGTGCCGAGGCATTATATGGATTAACAATTTGGCCGCCTCTGGAAGAATAACCCCCGTTCATGTTGTATGACATAAAGTTAGCAAGCTCAGTCATATTTGCCTTGCCCAAAATTACAAGCCCGGCCTCACGCAGCTGTTTTACTATAAAAGCATCATAGCCAGCAAAGTTGTCGTCCAGCGCAATTGAGCCGGCAGTGGTACGCATTTTATCGTGAGTGTTGATATTGTCTTTTAATATGATGGGAATGCCGTGAAGAGGTGAGCGAACTTTTCCAAGTTCACGCTCTCTGTCCATAGCGGCAGCTGTAAAAAGAGCATCAGGATTTACTTCCAGCACGGAGTTAAGTTTAGGCCCGTCTTGGTCAATCTTTGCAATTTGCTCTAAATACATTAAAGTAAGCTTGTAGGAGCTAAGTGCTCCGACGGAAAAAGCCGCGCTAATACTCTCTACAGTGCATTCTTCAAGGATAAACATGCTATATCTCCGCCTTTCAGGTTAGGTCAAGGCTTTACATTTAATTTAAGTGTATAAATGTAAAACTATTGGTACTAATCCTAGATTAAAAACAATAGTTTGAACGGCGTCCCAAAAGTCCTAGGTAAAGGACTTTTGGGGTGGTTTTAGCCGTGAAAAAGTATTGTTTTTTAATCAGGATTAGTATGAGTGGTTTTCTCTGCCGCTTTTGTCCAAAAGCAGGGAACCTGTTCATTGAGTGAGGTAAATCATTGCCCGGGTAATGCCATTTGCAGCATCCAGGTGACTCCTACCACAGTATCTTGTAAATCATCACACTCGTTTAGCTGGCTTTTAATATATTCTTCAAATATAACCCGTTTTTCAGGATATTTCAAAATTAATTCATTGACTCGCTTGTTAATGTTTTTATTATCTGTGTCAAAGTCATACTCACCTTTGTCTAAAAGTTCTTCAATTACCTCAAGGCCACTTTCCTCAAATAAAGACAGCCATTGTTTATGGCTAATGTACTCGCAATCACACTTTACATTTTCGCTATTTCCCCCATCAGGCAGAAAAGCATCAACAAGTATTATATACCCTCCGGGTTTAACGGTTTGCTTAAGCTTTATAAGCGTTTCCCGTGGGTTACCCAATATATTACCGGCCGCGATAAAGATTGTACAGTCGTAGTTCTTCTCTGTATTCACGACATCATTTGCATCAGCTTTAATGAAACTACATAAGCCGTCAACACTCAGCTCTTTTGCTTTTTCTTTAGCATATTCAATGAATTCAGTAATAAGATCAAAACCATATATGTTTAGCCCCAAACTTTTAGCAACATTAATGGATACTGCTCCTTTGCCGCAAGCCAAATCCAATACTTTACTTTCAGTGCCTCCAGGCACATGCTTCTCTATCAGTTTTACAATATCCCCGGGCTCACTTCCAAGCTCCCAAAGATCTTGAAGCAGGTAAGGCAAAAAAGGTAGTAGTTCAGTTGTTTCTGCGGTTAGCGAGCGCGCCAGCAATTCTTGCGTTTCTTTTGTCATTTTATTCACCCCTGTAATTATAATTTAGTTTTCAGATTATATGGCAATGGCAGCTTGACTATATAATCACCTTTTTGCTGTATCACTTTTAAAGTGATACAGCTGTACATCATACGTTTTTTAACTTTTAACCTTCATCTTTTTAATAAAATCCGCCAGTGCATCCTCTAAAGACGGATGGCCGATTTCTTAAAGGCTATACTCAACCCGTGCATTAGGTTTTTTGATATCTATTACCCTTTTCAAATCAATAGGTGTAGCTATAATTACGCAGTCACAGTTTGTTCGCTCTATTGTAGCTGTAAGGTCAGTTAGGGTCTGTTGACATAAATAGGGTGTGCAAATTTTTTCGCAAGGCAATAAGCCGATGACGACGCTTGCACTAGTGATAGTTTAAACTTCCTTACTTAGTTAACAATGTACTATATTAGAGAATATCTTTCGTTTGGTAGTAAATTATTTAGGGCAGAGACAGAAAGGATGCCCTGCCGGGTCAATCATTACGCGCCAAGAATCTGTAAATTGTATCGGCGACAGTACCGCACCGCAAGAAAGAGCATGGGTAACACCATCTTCAAGATTTTCAACAAAGAAATCTAAATGTGCCATTTGTTGTTCCCCTGGTCAGCAGGCCACACAGGACGCACGTAATTTTCATCATATTGAAAAAGCAATTGAAACGGCATACCATCATCATGGGCGTTGAATACGATGCTGTTGATGGTATACTTGCGTTTTTCCCAACCCAATAGCTTTTGATAAAAATCAGAAAGTTCATCAGGATTGTTCGAATCTAATACAACGCCCATTTTAGTTAATTTAAAACCCATGACCTAACCTCCACAAATATAAATTCTATGTAGTTGTGATTTTGTATTTCTTAAAAGCGACAACATTATCATTTCAATTTGCGGCACATTATTGCATGATATTATACTTAAATTCTTTTGAAACAGTATCAAGTTAATTGCTTGTAATTAATTTGATACTGTTTCAAAAGTAGGTTGCGCGCGCAAGCTGCAAGCGGGAACCCATGAAAGCAGGCTTTCATGGGTAGCGGCGGCTTATCCTTGCAAAATAGTACCGGTCATGGTACTATTTTGCAAGGATTTAAGTATATATGGCTTAAAATAGCAAATCCGTTTCATAAAGGGTAACACGGGATGAATTTTTATGCAATAAATTTGAATGAATATTATAGATATAAAACCTCTACAAACTAAGTGCTTTGCAGAGGTTTTATATCTAATGCGTACATGAGGCAGGGATATATCAGGCTTCGGTGCAGGCCTATTGTATGTCAATAGGTGCTCTAAGGGCATCTACTTTTAAATAAATTTTTTTCAGTGAAATATCATATTTCTGGCTTTTAGCTTCAATAAAATTATGGCCGCTCATTAAAATATCCATGTTCTTAAGTGCCATCTTCACTCCGCTAACTCTTGACTGAGCAAGAATGTAATATCCAAGCCCTTGCTTTTCAGGTAAATCTATATTCAGCTTTCCATCACTACAATTTAAATTCCACTTATAATCCATATGCCTTTCACACTTAGCAGCCAAAGCAACGTTTCCGTTTTGTGCCGAGAGCTCCAATTCCTTTACATCCAAACCTACGGCATGCAGCCGTCCGCCGCTTAAAGATACCTTCCCCTGCATAGCACTCACATTTTGCAGATATGCATTTCTTTTATTTGATTCAACCCGTAAATTAGCAGCATAAGTGTTTTTAAGCTCACACCCTGCGCACGCAGCTAAAAGCAGCCCCGCTGAAATGCCCGAAACAAGTACCTTACCATTATTTGCCTTTATCCTAATTTCTCTGAAAAACCTTGCAGGTACATAAATTTCTGCCCATACAGAGTCAAAATTCTCTTTGTCATAAGTTAGAAAATACTTACCGGTTTTATCTGACGTAAACATTATTGTCGCATCGTAAGTTTTGGGCTTATACATAATTTTTGCGCAAACCATGTCACCTTCGTAACCGGTTAAAATTATGTTGCCATTTATTCCAGTAATATTTAACTTACATCTATCCTCACCTAAAGGAAGCCTGAATATTTTTTCTATATACTCATTCCCCGGCGGATGGCTTGTAAATGCAGGTAGGGTCACAGTCTTTAATCTTTTTTTTCTGTCATTTTTTTTGCTCTTTCTTGTTTCGACTTTAAAGTTCTTGTAAAACCTTAATATTTCTCTAACCGTAGTGCTCTCATTCCCCATTTCAACCCCCTGATTTACTTAGAAACACGCATAAGTGCAGCCTCATCGCCAATAACTATAAGGTTACTATGCATTTGTAAAATAGATGCCGGTACCTGAGGCGTAACAGGCCCATATAAGGCCCTAAACATTATGTCAGCCTTACTCTCGCCGCTGGCTATCAAAAGCACCTTTTTTGCATTCATTATTTGACCTATTCCCATAGTATAGGCAGTTTTAGGAACATCATCTGCTTTTTCAAAATATCTCATATTGGCTTCAATGGTGGCCTGCGTCAAAGACACGTGATTAGTTTTTAACGTAAAATAATCAGAAGGCTCGTTAAAACCTATGTGCCCGTTAGTTCCAATACCTAGCAATTGTATATCTATAGGGCCATTTTGGGCCATAATCTCATTATAACGGCGGCACTCTTTTTCTGCGTCAGCCTCCAGCCCATTAGGTATATTTACATTATCAAAGTTTATATTTACATGATTAAACAAATTGTCTCGCATAAAATAATCATAACTTTGGTCATTATCTTTACTGAGGCCGCAGTATTCATCAAGGTTTAATGTTTTCACTTCCCCAAAATCCAAATCGCCGTTTTTATGTTTTTCAATAAGCCTTTTATAAGTTCCTATAGGGCTGCCGCCTGTTGCCAAACCTAAGCATGAATTTGGCTTTAATACAATTTGTGCAGCTAATATATTAGCCGCTATTTGACTCATGTGGTCATAGTTTTTTGCTGTGCATATAGTCATATACTGCCTCCTATTCTAAGCATTCTTTAAATGCTTTTACAAATCCTTCCATCTGCTCCATAGTGCCTATACTAACCCTGATGTAGTTTTTGAGCCCAAAATCACTGCCAGGCCTTACCAAGTAGGCCTTTTTGCTAAGCGCTGCTACAAGCGGTGCTGCATCCTTTTTAATATCAATGAGTATAAAGCTCGTATGCGTAGGCGTATAAGAATATCCCATCTCATCAAGCTCTTTGCAGAGATATTTTATGCATTTGGAATTATTTTCGCTCACCATTTCAGTAAATTTGCTGTCATTAATTGCAGCAACGGCAGCAGCCATAGCCGGAGTTGAAACATTAAAAGCGTTTTTAACACGAGATACTAATGAAATTATTTCTTTGTTGGCAATCATAAAGCCCACTCTAAAGGAGGCAAGCCCATATATCTTTGAAAAAGTTTTGAGTATTATCAAATTTTTAAACTCTTTAAGCTTAGAATATGAGTCAGGGAAACTTTCGCCCATATAAAATTCTGCATAAGCTTCATCAAGAATCACCAAAACGTCTTTTGGAACTTTTTTTAGAAATTCATACTGTTCTTTTTCGCAAAACACTGTGCCTGTAGGGTTATTGGGGTTAACCACTACTATGTACTTAGTTTTGTCTGTAACAGAAGCTAAAACCGCATCCAAATCAACGCTCAAATCATCCTTCATGGGCACTGAAACTAATTTGCCGCCCATAGAAAGGCAAGAGCTTATATAAGAGGTAAATGATATCTCAGGCATAACTACCTCGTCACCTGGTTCTATGAAAGCTTTCCCAAGCATATAAATTATTTCGTCGGTGCCGTTGCCAAAAAGAATCTCATCTTTGTCTATACCGTATTTTTTAGAAACAGCCATACGCAGAGCTGTTGTATAGCCGTCAGGATAGTTAGATGGGCCGTCCTCCATAGTTTTAAGCAGAGCCTCTTTAATAAGCGCAGAGCAGCCATATGGGTTTTCATTTGCCATAAGCCGGTGATATTTGCAAGAATTATCCCACACACCTGTTACTATATTTTCCTCTAAACCATCTAGCGCCCCTCTGGGTTTATAAGCCATAAGCACACCCCTTTATTATTTTTATACCGGCTCTGCTTATATTTTTGTGCGGAATCAGTATTACTAATATTTTAACTTTATTTTCTCCCAGGGTCAATATTGCTATGTACAAAATAAAATCTTATGGTATACTATACGAAGAGTAAGGAAACGCAAGTAATTCTCGCAAGCGAAAACAATGAGACTAAGAGATAAACTTCCAAAGTCTCATAATTAACAGAAACACAGAATACAGGAGGTACATGTTATGAAAGTTTATTCCGCTGAGAATATCCGTAATGTAGTGGTTTTAGGCCACAGTGGATGCGGCAAAACAACTCTTATGGAAGCGGCGCTTCACGCAACCGGCGTAACCAGCCGTATGGGCAAGGTTGATGAGGGAAACACTGTATCAGACTATGAGGCCGAAGAAATACGCAGAAGAGTCTCAATTAACGCCTCTATGGTACCTATTGAATGGGAAGGCGTAAAAATCAATTTTATCGACACACCCGGCTTTTTTGATTTTACGGGTGAAGTAAGACAGGCCCTTGCTGTAGCCGATTTGGCACTTATACTTGCATCTGCCAAGTCCGGCGTGGAGGTTGGCACTGAAAAAGCTTGGGAGCTTGCCTGTGAGGTTAATATCCCTAAAATGATATTTCTAAACAACATGGATGACGAGAACGCTAACTTTGACGGCGTTGTCGAAAGTATGAAAGAAATGTTTGGTAAAAGTATCGCCCCTATACAAATCCCTATTAAAGAGGGCAGCAAGTTTACAGGTTATGTTAATGCCATTAGAAAAGAAGGCCGTAAATTTGTAGGCGTAAAATATGAAAGCGGCCCTATTCCACCGGGCATGGAAGATGCAATTGAAACTATGCACATGATGCTTTCAGAGGCCGTTGCTGAAACTGATGACGAACTTATGGAAAAGTTCTTTGAAGACCAGCCCTTTACTGTGGATGAAATAGAAAAGGGCATTAAAGCAGGTTTATTAGATGGTAGTGTTACTCCTGTATTTTGCGGCTCTGCTACACAGAACTTAGGTGTTGGTGTTCTCCTTGAAGGGATAGCAACATTTTCTCATTCGCCCAAAGAATCCAGCCCGTCGAAAAACGGTACTGACCCTAAAAGCGGAAATGAAATCACAAGAAAATGTGATGAAGCTGAGCCGTTTTCTGCTTTTGTATTTAAAACTATCGCCGACCCTTATGTAGGTCGTTTAAGCTTAATAAAAGTAATGTCCGGTACACTTAAAAAAGATATGCAAATGTATAACCCAAGAAAAGACGGCAGTGAAAAATGCGGTCAAATATTTGTTATGCGCGGCAAGGAGCAGCTTGCGGTTGACGAGCTTAAAGCCGGTGACATAGGAGCCTTGGCCAAGCTTTCATCGGTTGAGTCTTTTGACACTCTCTGTACTAAAGAGGCTCCTGTTCAATATCCTGTTGTTAAGCTTCCGCCGTCTCTTATGACTATGTCTGTAGCACCTAAGAGTAAAGGTGATGAAGATAAGATTTCTCAGGCTTTCGGTAAGCTTTTGGAAGAGGATAAAACATTAAAATTCGAGATTAACCCTGAAACTAAACAATCCGTTGTTCACGGCATAGGCGACAGCCATTTGGATGTTTTGGTTAACAAGCTCAAAAATAAATATAAATTGGAAATTGAACTTAAAGAGCCAATTGTTCCTTTTAGAGAAATGATTAAAGGAAAAGTCAAAGTTCAAGGAAAATATAAAAAACAATCCGGCGGCAGCGGCCAATATGGCGATGTGCACATAGAATTTGAGCCTTCTAATGACTTAGAAAAAGACTACGTGTTTGAAGAGAAAATTTTCGGCGGCTCTGTACCAAGGCAGTATTTTCCTGCTGTTGAAAAGGGTATACAGGAAAATGTTAAGTCAGGCCCTCTTGCCGGATATCCTGTTGTTGGTTTAAAGGCTACTTTAGTTGACGGCAGCTACCATGCGGTAGATTCATCAGAGCTTGCCTTTAAAATGGCCACCTCTTTAGCTTTCAAAGATGGTTTTATGAAAGCAAAACCCATTCTTTTAGAGCCTATTGTAAAAGCGGCTGTAACTGTGCCTGATGACTACACCGGTGATGTTATGGGTGATATGAATAAGCGCCGCGGTCGTATTTTAGGTATTGATAAAGTTGGAAATAAGCAGGTTATTTCTGCTGAGGTTCCTCTTGCCGAAATGTTCAAATATCCTACTGACCTTCGCTCTATGACTCAAGGCCGTGGTGAGTTTACTATGGAATTTGAGCGTTACGACGAAGCTCCAAAGGATGTTCAGGATAAAATAGTAGCTCTTAGAAAAGCAGAGCTTGAGAAAAAATAATTGCGCTTTTAAATATTGCTGTTAAAACCTGACTGTAACAATAAGTTTATGATAGAAGAAGCCCTATAAAATTGCTACACATGTAGCGGTTTTGTAGGGCTTCTTCTATTATTTTGAATGTGGCTGGCTCACTGGTACTTAGCGAAGTTAGCAGCATTTTTTTATGAATATTTTTTTATATTTAAGCAAAACATACTGATATTCGTACAAAATATATTTGAGGTGAGGCTATGTCAAACACAAATACACGTAATTCCCAGAAAAAGTCTGATGCTGGAAAAACCCCGCCTGCAAGGCGTGAAGCTAATAAAAATAATAATTCCAAAGACAAATAGTATAGTGGAATTCATTTGAAGCAATAACAAACAACTTTTTTCGCGGAAAATAAGGGTTATAATATAAATAAGGAGGATTATGTGAAACGAGAAGAATTAATAGCACAGGTAAAGGAAGAATATGCAAGTATAGCATCAAGCGAAACTCAGCAGCACTTCATTCAGACTACAAACGAAATATCATCTGAGGCCTATTATGAAAAATTATTAGGTGCTGTAATTGAAGAAATTGAAAACGGAAAATTTGACAACTGCCGCTCAGGCTCTGAAATAATCAATAAAGTGGCGGTGGATAAATCACTGCTTTCTAATTGGAAACAATAGTAAGGGGGAATACTATGAAGAATAAAAACGGCATGGAATTATCTGGCTTAGAAAGCCTTCCTATGAATGCGCTTAGCGAAATACCCACTCCAAATGCAGATGCATTAACTATAACTGCTCTTAAAAAAGATGATGGCCGCGTTACAGGATACCAACTGTCAAATGGCCAAGTGCTGGACAAAGATGAAGCCATATCACTTGCAAAAAACGGCGGCATTGCCGGAGTAGGAATAGCTACTAATGGTGGGAATGAATATCTTAAATCGCTTCCGGATAATTCGGAAAATAATAATTTATCCCATTTACCGACCATAAGCGATAACGAAGGAGGTTCGCTATGATAGAAGAAACTAAACCAATACGCAAAAGAAAATCATACGCTATGCCTAATTCAGCAGAGAGCGGCATGGACATAGACAGAACTTTCGGTAACCCAATGTCCAGCTCTCATTACTATGCATGGCTCTCCAGCCAATGGTTTAATTAATAGCTCCAGATTTTGCCGTAATATTTGATGCTTATCTGCACATACTATAGTTGGCAAGGTTTATATTTAACACTGTTAAAAAAATGTAAGTGTATTAATGTATTTTTAGGCTTCACAAATAGATTTTTAGTTTTGCTAAAAATTCTCTGGTGTATTCCTTATTAATATAAATGCATACGCATTCATATACAACCTTGTAAGGAGGCGGAAAAACCGCCTCCTATTTTTTGTGGAATTTAGTATAGTTGTTCAGCAGAAAATAGACTGTACATGTTTTTGAAGTACGTCAGCTAGATTATGCAAATTTTTTTAAAAAAAGTCTTGCTTATGAAGTAGGTTTATGAGTTAAACTATAAAAAATGGGAGGTGCTTTATGCATGGAAAAATATAGGGCAATACCTCAAGGCTACATGATGGTTGGCGAAATTGCAAAAAAGATGGGCGTACCTGTCAGCACATTGCATTATTATGATAAAGAAGGGATATTGTCGCCGTCATCTGAAAGTGAAGGCGGCCGCAGACTATACTCTTACAAAGATATTATTAGGCTGCATCAAATCCAGTCTATGAAGTATCTGGGGTTTTCACTGGATGATATCAAAATCCGTCTGCCTTCTATTGACACACCTGAGGAGGTATCAAAAATACTCACTGAGCAGGCAAAGGGGATTTCTGAGAAAATTAAGTCCTTAAAAGACGTGCAAGAATCCATCGAAAAGCTAAATGCAGAAGTATTGCAGATGGATATAGTGGACTGGGCGAAGTACGCAGGAATTCTTATTGCCCTGCAAGCCAAAAATGATGCTTACTGGGCAATAAGACATTTCAGCAATGACATATTTAATCATATCCATAGACAATTTGACAAAAAAAGCCAAGAAAATATGTTACATAGACTACAGCAACTAATGCAGCGGGCAGCTACGGTACAAAATAATGGGCATAACCCCGAAAGCGAACTTGGTTTGTCTCTGGCCAAGGATTGGTGGGAGTTTGTGATGGATTTTACAGGCGGCGATATGAGCCTGTTGCCTGAACTTTCTGCCATTGGTTATAGTTTAAGTAACAGCGCGTGGAAGGATATTCATTCCTTTGATAGAAATTTTATTGAAAAAGCATTGGGTAACTATCTGGAAAGTATTGGATATGATAAAAATCCATTTGATTAAACGCCACACCGCAATCCCAAAGGGATTAAGGTGTGGCAACCTTTGCAGACAAAGGCTGCGCTGTATCACTTTTTAAAGTGATACAGCTATTTATCAGCTAATAAAAATTAAAAGACGGGGGTATTTATTATGAACAACAAATCTAATATAGCTAAATATTTTTGGCAAGTTACTTATGCTCATACAATTGCATGGTTTATTGCAGGGGTCTTTGCGGTGTTCGTAATGAATTACGAATATCACTATCAAGGTGCAGTGCTTTCAATATTCATGCGCCCTACTAACGATCCCATCGTTTATTTGGGAATGTTCTTACAAATCTTTCGCGGATTGTTAGTTGCATTATTTATACTGCCTTTGCGGAAAGAATTTTTTGAAGAAAAGTATGGCTTAATTAAATTGGGGGTAATAACAGTAGGATTGTTTTATGTATGTACATTTGGTCCCGGATTAGGGTCATTTGATGGATTTATTTTTACGTCACTGCCGGTCTTTTATCATCTGCTTGGCATTCCCGAGATGCTGCTGTACACAGTAACATTTATTGGCATATTACATATTTCTCGAAAGTATGGGCACAAGAAAATTGTCAACATAACAGCAGTAATAGTTATATTGCTTATAAGTATCAATTCTATTTTCATGTTTATGAGTACAACCGGTATGTTGCCCATTTGAGCAGAGTATGTATGACACATAACGTCATTCAGCCTTTAACTTAAGCGTAGTAAAATTTTTGAAAGCCTATTTTATTAAATAAAGGATAATAATTAAAAGCCAACTAATATCAAAAAGTATATAGCAATTTATACACTCATTTTTTTTAAAAAAACCTATTGACATATTATTCCTAAGGTGGTATTATATTACTCGTTGAGTAACACTTGCGCGAATGGCTCAGTGGTAGAGCATCGCCTTGCCAAGGCGAGGGTCGCGAGTTCGAATCTCGTTTCGCGCTTACAATAAAAACTGCCTATTTCCTACAAGGATAGGGCGGTTTTTTGTTTTGTTAATTAGATTTATATTCACTGTTTTATCTGCCCTTTATAGTGAAATGAATTTAAAACTGCAAAGCTTGCGTTGTGGGTTTTAAAGTGGAAGTTCTACAAAATAGTTACATATGTAACTATTTTGTAGAACTAGGCCGG
>Ga0131853_10001531_pt1 | contig 41299 bp, 30 predicted proteins | sample TergutLab28metaG_FD_92764 | JGI IMG/M metagenome (GOLD analysis project Ga0131853, IMG submission 92764) | Labiotermes labralis P1 segment gut microbial communities from Petit-Saut dam, French Guiana - Lab288 P1 (version 2) (version 2) | ecosystem: Host-associated > Arthropoda: Insects >...
GCAACCGTTCTCTAGGATATATAGCAGGGCATTTATTAGGGTTAGGTTGTCTATGGTTACATTACCGCGTTGTACATGTAATATGTATTTGATTTTGTTGTATTGTTCTTGGTTTAGTCTCATGTTGTGAGTATAGCATGGATTGTTTGGTTTGTGTAGTGTGAACAGGCTCTAGTATTCAATAATGAAGCTTCCAACATAGGGTCAAGAGGAAGTAATGCCTTTGGGTTGAATCCTCAAATGCTATTATTGGTGGTGGATCTATTGGTGTTTCTTCAAGCGTTTCCACTTCTAAGCTTATGCCTAAAGGAAAATAATTGTTAAAAAAACGACATTAGGAACAACTCCAATTGCCATTATTAATATGAGAAAGAAAGCAGTAAATCTACGAAATATTTTTAATTTACTCATTTTATATCTTCCTTCATTTTGGCATAAAACAGAGCTTGATTTTTGGTCAAGCCCCCTTTTTAGGCAGTGTGATTTGCATACCTCCTTTGGCTTCGGTGCATTTTGGCCCGAAGGGCGGTTAAAATACAATAAAAAATACCGCTTTCTTTGTTTCGGAGAACGGTATTTATGCGTAGGTTAGCTCTTTTGGTGGTTTTATTTTAGTTATACATTGTACAGTGCAGCCAGCCGCCCGCTGTATGCAATAGATATACTCGGTTTATACATAATACCAACACATACGCGAACACAGCATATACCCTTTTCGCTTATCCAAATTCCCCTTTGACACGCCCCCGAGTTAATGATAAAATAGACAGACGATAATAAACATCACCGAAAGAGGGGAATTTTGTGTTTGGATTTGGCGGCGGCGGGTTTGGTATTTTGGACATCACGCTGATTGTAATTGCAGTTTTGGGGGCCGTTTTGGGCGGTCTGTATTTTTTAAACAGGTGGGCATCTAAAAAAGTTACTGCCCAGCAGGAAATGGTTAATAAAACAAAACAGTCGGCCAGTATTTATGTTATTGATAAAAGGCACGATAAAGCAGCAAATGTAACCTTGCCCAAGGTTGTTATGGAAAACTTGCCAAGAACAACAAAGCTTATGAAAATGCATTTTGTAAAAGCAAAAATAGGCCCGCAAATTATGACGCTTATGTGCGAAAAAGGCGTGTATAATGCGCTGGACGTTAAAAAAACCTTTCAAGTGGAGCTTGCGGGGATTTATATTGTGCATGTTAAAGGTATGAAGACTAAATATGAATTAAAACAGGCTGCCAAGGCAAAGAAAGCCAGGGCTAAAGTAAAGGAAAAGGCAGGGAAATAGGGTAAAAGCCCTATTTCCTAAGAATCTGTGCCAGACCGCAAACAAAGTATATTTCTAGATAAAGACCATTCCCATCGTCATTGCGGGCTTGGCCCGCAATGACGTATTAGGGTTTGTCTACAGTTTGGACAGGTTCGGAGAATCTGCGTTGCTTTTTGCTTGCTCAAGGGCAACTTTTAATGTGAGGTTAAATTAATGGTTAAAGTAGGCATTCTTGGTACAGGGTTTGGTGAAACCCATGCGGAGCTATATAAGAAAATTGAGGGGTTTCAAGTCGTTTCGATTTTCGGGAGAAATCAGGAAAAATTAAGCAATATTGGTGAAAAGCATAACATTCATACAACAACTGATATAAACAGCATAATCACAAACCCCAACATTGATTTGGTTGACATTTGCTTGCCGACGGAACTACATAGTGAATGGGCAATCGAAGCTATGAAGAATGGTAAGCACGTTTTCTGTGAAACGCCTGTTGCATACAATTTTAATGAAGCCGAGGCAATCAAGCAAGCCTCATCGGAATACAAAAAGAACGTATTTGTAAACTTATTTATAAAATTCTCTGCCCCTCATAAATATGCAATAGATATGATAAAGAATGGGGATTGCGGCAAATTGCTTGGCATTAGGTCTTATAACAAAACATCACCACGATGGGGCGACTTGGGATTGCAAAAGAATGTGGAAAATTTCCATACTCACATGATGGATTTTGTACTTGAACTCGCGGGTATGCCTAATTCTGTAATATCATCAGGCGTTGATTATGGGGGGGAAATCCATTGTAACTTCAGCACTTAAATATGACGACGTATACGCAGTTATTGAGAGCAATTCTGCTTTGCCTGAATGTTGCCCATTTGAGATTGGATTTGAGTTATTATGCAGTGATGGGATTATTCGCTTTGATGCGGCTTACGGTGAATATACAAAGGAAGAGTTTGCAGTAATGAAAAACGGAAACCCGCGCGAAGTGTTGCAGGTTGAGGAAAAAGATGATTATGAAGAAGCAATCAAGCATATTAGGCGTTGTATGCAAGCTGGCGTAAAAAGCGAATACATCGACATTAAAACCGCAGTTAGTTCAATAAAATTGAAAGAAATGATTGTGCGGTCGTTAAACGTGTTATGAAAAATAGCACCTCGCACCTAATAAACAAAACTGCTATATTGTAAACAATAATCCCCCTTAGTGCAATCAATGTAAATTTTGAACGTCCCCATAGGAGAAGCATTTTATATGCCTTTACCGATGGGGGATTTTTGCGTGTTGATGAGTTTTTTTGAAAAACTCTTGACAACATCACTCTAATATTTTTTCAATCTCTTCCAACAGATGAATTTCTTTCGGGTGTACCATTTTACACTTTTCTTCAAGGTCGTTTCTCATTCTCAATTTAACATAAATTAATGCTTCAACGCTCATTATCAGCGCCCTGTAAGCATGCGTAAAGCCGGGGTTGTTAACTTCCATGAAGTTTTCTTGAAATGTGATTGATGTCATGGACATAAAAAATCTCACCCTTCTTTTTTGCTTGACTATTAAGCCTGAGTGAGTTATAATATTTTCAGGCTTCGTCATGTAGGAGCTTGGGGCACGTTTGGTTGCAGCTTCGTGGGCTTTGCAAACGTGCCCGTTTTCCTACTGTTTTTATTGTACTTGGGTGTCAACATTTTTTTCGTATAATCTGACCTATGGCCGCTTGAACATTGTTCAAGCGGCCATAGGTATGTCCCTATGAAATTACAACGGCTATTGTAAATTCTCCTGTTGAATATGTTTCAAAGGCCATAACACCTGTATAGGCATTTAAGATGCCGCCTATATTGCTGTTGCGGTGCATTATGGAGATTCTTTGGGGGTTGGCGTGGGAAATGCCGAACTCTCCTAATTCAAATAAAACAGTATACGATGCGCCAAAAGACGTTATTTGGCTGATATTTGCATTAATATTGGTTGCAAAGGTGATTTGTGCGCCCGATAAACTTCCGACTCCGGGTGAAGGGGATATGCCTATATCAAATGTTCCGCCGTTACTTCCTATAAAACTGCCGCCTGCCGCTCTAAGCTCCGCTAGGAAGCTTGGGGACATAGCAGTCCAAACATTGCCGTTTACCAAGAAAAGCGTTTCGTTATGCTCTATCAAAACATCCAGTGTACGCCCATGCAGACGCACTTGATTTGCACCGCCCGTCATAGAAATTACAATGCCTTCTCCTGCATTTAACAAAGCTTGCACGGCGGTATGGCTGCGTTCCGGCGGCGAAGGCAGAGCGGGTCTGTTTGGGGGGGCAGGCGGTCCTGTCGGCCTTGGAGGAGGTGTAGGCTGCGGCTGTGGCGTGGGGCCGGGTGTTGGCGTGGCGGCGGGCGCAGTATCAACCCATCTTTGGCCGTCTACCGTAAGCGTCATTGCCCTGCTGATATCCACATGTGTAACCGAGCCTGCGGCAACAGATGACAGCCGCAATGTATATTCTCCCGCATCATGAAGGCGTATATTAGGCAGATTTAAGACTACATCGGCAAATCCCTGTGCATTTATTGGAATTGAGAATATGCCCCCATGTGCTTCGCCGTTTCTTAACCATTGACCTGTAAGCGGCGCTGTTTGCATCAAATTTCTATGCACACGAAGGGTAAAAGTCAAGCTGCTTCCTGATATTGCATTGTGCATCACAGGGAAGTTGCCTGCATTATAATTAAAAGTTGCGCCGCTTTGCAAACCCGGAATATTTGGGTTAAAGCCCGGCAGCATTATTGTCCAATCGGGATTCCAGTCCGGGTGCCAGCTTAAATCCGGCCCGGATGGGAAATTAGGCGGCAAGCCCGGGCCAACAAAATCGCCCGAAACCCAAAGTGCCATTATTGTTACATCATGGGACGGCATGGTGAAAGAAGAACTTGGTAAACCAAAATTGCCGGAAGCTATACTTCCCTCAACAATGCGCCAGCCCCAAAAGCTGAAGCCCTGTCTTAAACCGGCGTTTATATGCACAGTTTCACCGACGGCATAACGCCTTTCTCCGCCGGATGAAGGATGGGTGTCTAATATTGTAACACGGAAGGTTGGCGCGGGGGTTGGTTCCGGTTCCGGTACGGTCACTGTAACTGCGGCTGTGTCAAATACATCTTCATCATAATCCAAAACAGCTCTAACGGTTAATGTTTCGGCAGTTTCGTCCGATGCAACGGTCAGCAGTCCGGCGGCGGTTATTGTTGTGCCGCTTGCGCCGCCTACGCTCCAAGTTATGTCATTATCGGCCCCGGTCGGCAGATTTGTTATGACTGCGGTGAATTGCTGTGTGCTGCCGCGTTGAACAGTGGCGGTTTGCGGAGTTATGGAGATTTCTATAGCAGGCGGCGGCGGTGCCGTGACTGTTACGATAGCTGTTGCGGTTATATCTTCGTCATAGTCCAAAGTGGCTGTGACAGTCAATGTTGTTGCGGTTTCACCGGCGGCAACTGTTAGCAAGCCGGTATTGCTTATTGTCGTGGCAGCAAGTCCATTGACGCTCCAAGTTACGGCAGGGCTTACACCTGTGGGTGGTAAATTGGCTACATTTGCGGTAAATTGCTGCGTGCCGCCGCGCTGAACAGTGGGGGTGGCAGGGCTTATGGTGATGCTTACAGAAGGCGGAAGAGGAATTGTAACTGATATAGGTATATTGATATTAGGAACGCTTTGTTGTATGTTCAAATTGATAATAGCCTCGTATGTTCCGACACTAAGGTTAGCTGCGATATTTACATCAAAATAGATAATATCATTTGGGTCAATATATTCATTGAAATCAATTAGGATAAATGCATCAGAGTCGCTTCCGGATATGTTTGCCGCAGTTATATATATTTCTTGACTGCTGATATTTGCAAGCCTAAATTCTGCATATCCATCAATGCCGCTAAAATTCACCGTGTCGCCTGTCCAGGATACAAAAGGCCCTGTGCCGTCCATTTGATATTCTACTCTCAATGGATGTAAAACTTGAAATTCAACAGGAATTTCTGCAATAATGATGTCGGAGGTATTTCCCGCTGTGCCGGTGATTATTATAGTGTCGGTGTGCATACCTACAGGCAAACCCGGCTGCGGCGAAACTTCTATCTCGAGCATTTCTCCTGCGGGAAGGGTGTTTGGAGCCGCTCCTCCATTGGTAACTAAAGATACATTAAAGGACGAGGAAGAACCGTTATCCAAAGTAATTGCAATATTCTCAAAATCAAGATTATCCGCAGGATTGGATATTTCAATTACAATATATAGAATTTCAGATAACTGATAACCCCAAGGAAGCGGCTCAAAATGGGCTTCTTCGGGGTCTAAATATACATTGCCTGCAATAAAATCAATCCAAGCATCATGAGCTTCATAAAAACGGTTCATCATTTCGTCAAATGCCGGGTCGGTCGTTGGGTTATTAACTGCATATAAAAAAGCTGTTGGGTTATCTACCATAAGCGGATATAAAATCTCTAAATTATATAGCATATTGTCCCATTCGGGGGTAGTTGGATTTGGCGGATAACCTCCGCCGAACATGGTTGTAAACACAGCATCTATATCGCCAAATGACCCTCCTGTATCCGGAAGCGGTACAGGCTCCCAGAATGGGTCCAGGTCTTCAAGCCACATTGGGGCTATGCCTTCTGTCTGCATGGGTGTAATTAAGTCAGCGTAAACATTAGACGGGAAGGCAAATGCTGCCATTACCACAGCCAATAATAAAGCGATTATGCGTCTATTTATAATTCTATTCATATCGAAACCTCCTTGAAGAGTGTCAATATATTCTACCACATATCAACAAAAATCACAACTTATATATTCTGCCCTCATAAGACCGTAAAATGCCGTGCGCATCATCATAATTTCCGCAAACAAGCTGATAATTTGCCTTTGCGCGGGACTTTATATTTTTATCTTCCGACAAGCTGCACTCAACAAAAAACACTTCTTTGTTATTTTTTCGGTAATAAGCAAAATAATCCTTAGTTTTTTCGCAGGCAAATTCTATGTCGCCATATACAAGAGCGGGATGGGACTTACGCAATGCAATCAAGCTTTTATAGAAGTTTAGCACAGAATTTTCGTCATTATCCCATGCCATAGGAACACGAGCATGGTCACGGCTGCCGCAGATTACTTTTTTAAGTGCATTTTCTTTGCCGATTTTTGGCGCAAGCTCCTCATAAAGATTGATACTTTCCACATCTTTCATCTGGCTTATATCATCAAACTCTTGGTTAACCGCCCCCATTTCCTGTCCCTGAAATATAAAAGGTGTGGCTTTTGCTGTCAATTGTATAATAGCAAGAAGTTTTGCCAAAACCTCACGGTTTTCCGGGCGCGGCCCAATTTTAGAAACCATTCGGGGATTATCGTGGTTTTCAAAAAATAAACTCATCCAGTTGCTGGGCGAAACAAACTTTTTGCTCCAGCTTATTAAATAAGATTTAAGATAGTTAAGGTCATATTTATAATCATCAAAACGGGATTTTCCGGGATTTTCTAAATGGTCAAAGCTAAATATCATATCCATTTCTTTGCGGTAATCCCCCGTCAGCAATTTGGCCATTTCCATGCCGACACCCGGGGTTTCTCCTACGGAAAAGGCATTGTAAGGCTCAAAGGCTTCCTGCCTAAGCTCCCGCAGATATTCATGAAGCTTATGGCCGTAAAAATAATGCTCTACACCATAATAACCCATAAGAGCGCCGATTGCGGGATGGCCGTCCGGCAGCCCCTTGGTCTTGCTGATATAGTTTATGACATCCAGCCGAAAACCATCCACGCCTTTTGCCAGCCAAAAGCGCACCATAGCGGATATGTCTGCACGAAGGGCGGGATTTTCCCAGTTTAGGTCGATTTGCTTTTTGGAAAACAGATGCAATGCCCACAAATTTTGTTCCGGATAGTGATTCCAAGCAGAGCCGGAGAAAAAGCTCGTCCAGTTATTGGGCGGTGTGCTGTCTTTGGATTTTTCAAGAATATAATAATCTCTGTATGGAGATTTTGAATCGGAAAGTGCTTTAACAAACCATTCATGCTCATCTGATGTGTGATTTACCACCAAATCCATAATCAAGCGCATTTCTCTGCTATGCACTTCATGCAGAAGCCTATCAAAATCTTCCATAGTGCCGTATTCTTTCATGATAGCATAATAATCCCTGATATCATATCCATTATCATCATTAGGAGAATCATAAACAGGCGAAAGCCAAATAGCGTCTGCGCCAAGGTTTTTTATATAGTCAAGCTTTTCAATGATGCCGCCAATATCCCCAATTCCGTCGCCGTTGCTGTCCTTGAAGCTTCTTGGGTAAATTTGATAAAAAACTGCTTCTTTCCACCATTTTGGCTCAATAGTACCATCCGATGCAAGCGGAATATCCTGTTCGCTGTTAAGCAAATCAATAAGTGTCTGAAAAAAACCTGCATCTAAATGTTTTTTTGCTAATGCCGCCAAGGTTTTTAGGCGCAAATTAGATACAATGGGATTGGTTATCAGACTTTCTTTGCGCCCCATTTGCAAAAGCAGTTTTGCAATGACATCATGGCCTATGGGATGCGCCCAAATTTCTTTTATTTTACTGCTCCAAGTAATCATTTTATTTCCCCTTTTGCCCGCAGTTCTTTAATAATTTCTGCATGTTTCTTTTCATCAATACTATATTTTGCATGACAAATAATATAGCCGACAAGTATGCAAATTAACGGTAATATAAACATAGCGATGCGGAAAATAAGCAATCCTTCGTATGTCATTTCATCCCCCGGCGAAATTTCCTGCATGCCGGATAATATAACTGTTGCGCCTACAATGCCGCCGGACAATGCGCCGCCAAGCTTGTATATAAAAGGCTGAAGCGAAAATGTGGTGGAATCGTTGCGTTTGCCTAGCTTTAGGTGGCCGTAGTCCACTGTATCGGCAAGAAAAAGCAGCATTATTAGCTGTATTCCGGCTTGGCCTATAAAAATTAATACTCCGCCTATGCCTATGAAAGTCATTGTATCCGTTGGAGCAAAGAAGAAAATTATGTACCCTGCAACTACTAATATGGTGGCAATGAGATATATTGTCTTGCGGGCCAGAAATTTGGCGGCAAGCGGAAAGAGGGCAAGGGATGTTATTTGAGAAATGCCCAGAATAATTGCAAATATGGAATACATGCCTATATCCCCATAAATATACTCAAAGAAATATATACCGAAAGCGGTTGTTGTGGTATAGCCTACCATAAATAATCCCATTGCAATTACTACCCATAAAAGCTGGTCGTTTTTAAAAATAACACGTGCCATTTCTTTTAAAGGTGTGCGTTCGTTTTTAACCTCGAACATATTTTTTGGCTCTTTTACACCAAAAAGCGTGATAAGCTGTCCCAGCAGCATAATGCCTACAAGTATGCATACAAATACAAAAAAGCCGCCTGTAGTACTGCCTGCGGCGTCGGTCAGCATCCCGGTTATAGGAACAATGCCGGCAACTACAATAAACAGTCCTATCAGTGCGCATATTCGTGCAATTGCCCCGATTTTCTCTCTTTCTTTTAAATCTGTGCTTAAATTGGGCAGCATAGACCAAAAAGCTATATCATTAACGGAATAGCATATACCCCAAGCAAAGAAAACTATTGTAAATACCGTCAAAAATGCAGGGCCCGAAAGGCCGAAGTCAAAAAACAGTATAAGGGTGACAATGCCGGAAGCCACTGCACCTATAGCTATCCACGGCTTAAATTTGCCGAAACGCCCGAACCTGCCGCCTGTTGAATCCACAATGGCTCCCATTATTGGGTCTGTAACGGCGTCAAAAATACGTAAAGCAACCATAATGCCCGTGGCCCACCATAATGTATTAACATCCAGGTCTAAAATATCGGTCAGATAAAAAATCAAATACATATTGACCAAAGTGAAAACCATGTCCCGGCCCACTGTGCCAAGGCCAAATGTGTAGCGGTTGCGTTTGTATGGAGTATTCATATGCGTCATCCTTATCAGATTGTAATATAGCTTATTTTATCAGATATGCATTGTTCTTGCAACATGCTATAAGAACCGCTGTAGTATTATCAATTAAACCCAAATGGTCAATCCTTTATGCAGGATTGACCATTTGGGTTTAACAAAAAAATATCAAGAAAACTGTTGACATTTGGAAACTGAAAGAGTATAATAACTTCACGGAATTGTGTGCGTTATGCAATACCCCACCAACGGTCAAGTTAAAAAGATTCACGCACACGATTCTAGGCGAGGGAATAAAGAATGCAGTTGTCTAACTCTTTGAACGGAAACCCGACAACTGCATCCTCCCAAGCCGTCACCAGCCTGTGAGAAAATTATAACTCATTCAGGCTTATTAGTCAAGTCCATTTTACACTGATAACTTACTGTGTTTATAATGGCACCATATAATTACGCCCCCTAATGCACATTATCATTAGGGGGCGTAATAAATTAATATAAATTCTTAACTTGCCGCTTCAGCCGCTTTAAGTATAGCGTCATAATTCGGCTCTGAAGTAACTTCTTCAACATACTCGGCATAAACAACTTTCCCTGCCGAATCCACTACAAAGGCCGCGCGGGCCAAAAGGCCAAGTTCTTTTATATAAGTACCTGTGGCCCCTGCAAAAGATTTATCTTTATAGTCCGAAGCCGTAACTACATTGCTTACGCCCGCAGCGCCGCACCATCTGGCTTGCGCAAAGGGCAAATCCATTGATATGGTGTAAATGGATGCTCCGGCAACTTCGCCCGCTCTTTCGTTAAATTTACGCACTTCCATGTCGCACACACCAGTGTCCAAAGAAGGAACGCTTATAAATATTCTTACGCCGGTCGTGTCTTTAAGGCTTATAGGGCTTAAATCATTTTTTGCGCAGGTAAAATCTTTAAAAACATCACCGGCTGTAATTTGATTACCTTCAAGTGTTAAAGGGTTTCCTTGGAAAGTAATTTTCATAATATAGTAACACCTCTTATAAAATTATTTTGGAGAATTTCACCAATCATTAAATAAATATAACACTATATTGGGTATGTGTCAACAAAAATACGTTTTCATAATAAATTTCCATAAAAAACTATTGACATTTATAAAAGGGCTTGATATAATAGGCAAAATTAAATAGTAATATATAAAACTGTGAACAGATGAGTAGATAAAATTTCTGGCTACAGAGAGCCTCATTAGCTGAGAAGAGGTGCCGTGCAGTTTGTCGAATATGGTCTGGGAGTTTTCGGGATTCGAGGTACTTGCGTTTTTGCGCAGGACTAAGGCTTCTGCGTGTTCGCACGTTACAGCGATAGGATGTGTTTGCATCTGATGAGGTTCGGGCAGTGATGTCTGAATGAACTAGGGTGGTACCACGGGAATTTCTCGTCCCTAGAAGACGTTTTTTGACGTTTTCTAGGGGCTTTTTTAATTTTTAAGGGGCGTGATATTATATGATAGCTTTACGCAATGTTACGAAAATTTATAAAAAGAATAGCGAACATGCGCTTATGGATGCCAGCCTTACTATAGAAGAAGGCGATATATTTGGTATAGTCGGCAAATCCGGGGCGGGCAAGTCCACTATGTTAAAGTTGATTGGCATGCTGGAGGTCCCTACTACCGGTGAAATTGAAATTTTTGGTAAAAGCATTATTGGGATTTCTAATACAGAGGCTAATGTGATTAAAAGGCAGATTGGCACAGTGTTTCAAGGCTATAATTTGTTGATGCAGCGTTCTGTTTTGGGCAATATTGCCTTTCCGCTGGAACTTGTGCGCAAGGATAAAGATGCGATAAATGTCAGATGCAAAGAACTTGCCGCCATTGTAGGGCTGACAGAAAAGCTTTCGGCATATCCTGCCCAATTATCCGGCGGGCAAAAACAAAGGGTTGCCATAGCAAGGGCACTTGCTACAAATCCTAAAATTCTGCTGCTGGATGAGCCTACAAGTGCTTTGGACAGCTTTACAACCAAAGAAATTCTGCGTCTTATTAAGGATATTAATGATAAATTAGGTATTACGATACTCATTATTACACATGAAATAGCTATTGTAAGAAGCATATGCAATAAAGCAGCCGTGCTTGACGGGGGATATATTGTAGAATGCGGCGACACGGCGCAGGTGCTTGAAAATCCTAAAAACGAAGCTACAAAGCTTCTGTTGGATATTGAGCTATAAAATAAATCATAAAGGAGTGTTACTATGGTTAACTTATGGAATGTGTTTTTGGAGTTTAGGTTTGTTTTGTGGGAAGGCGTTTTGGACACTTTATACATGTCCTTTACTGCTGTTGTAATGGCTTATGCTATAGGGCTTCCTATGGGCGTACTGCTGGTTATAACCCGACAGGGTAGCCTTATTCCCAATAAAGTAGTTAATACTGTTTTGGGCGGAATAATCAATTCTGTAAGGTCTGTACCTTATATAATAATGATGGTTTTGCTTATACCTTTGGCACGTATGATTGTCGGTACGGCTATAGGGTCAACGGCGGCCATAGTGCCTTTGGTGATAGCTTCTGCCCCTTTTATTGCCAGAATGGTTGAATCTACATTAAATGAGCTTGATGCGGGGGTTATAGATGCCGCAAAATCTATGGGTGCTACCAATATGCAAATAATACGCAAAGTTATGCTGCCGGAGAGTATACCATCGCTTGTGCGTGGTTTTTCTATCACCGCTATTATGCTTATAGGATTTTCTGCAATGGCAGGAACAGTGGGCGCAGGCGGTCTTGGGCGCATTGCTATAAGATACGGCTTTCAGGGTTTTCGCACTGATGTTATGATTGTTACTATTATACTGATTGTAGCTATTGTAACTATTATACAATTTTTATTTAATACTTTAGCAGCTAAAATTGATAAAAGACTTGTTTAAATATTAATTACATAAGGAGACTGACTATTATGAAAAAGATTAAAAACAGTTTATTTGCGGGATTTATATTAATTGGTCTGTTGGTTTTTGCCGCTTGCGGCGGAAATGGTGATGCGCAAAGCTATGTTATCCGCATTGGTGCAACAGCCGTGCCTCATTCGGAAATTTTGGAACAGGTGGTTTCTGTGCTTTCAGATAGAGGTTTTGATTTAGAGATTGTGGTATTTGATGACTTTATAACACCCAATATGGCGTTAGATGCCGGAGATATAGATTTAAATTTCTTTCAGCATGTACCTTTTTTAAACAATTTTAATTATAACCACGGAACAAATTTGGTGCCTGTATTTGGTGTGCATTTTGAACCTTTGCGCCTTTATGCCGGTATTTTGGATTCATTGGAAGCCGTGCCGCAAGATGCAATAATAGCCATTCCTGATGACCCCACCAATGAAGCCAGGGCCTTACAGCTTTTAGAGGCTTTGGGGCTGATAACTTTATATCCCGGCATCGGCCTTTCTGCAACTGTTACCACCGGCATCATGGAAAACCCATACAACTTGACTATACAAACATTGACGGCGCAAACCCTGCCGCAGATACTTCCTGATGTGCATTTTGCGGTAATAAACGGTAATATTGCCTTGCAAGGCGGGGTTATAGAAAAAGCCATAGACGGAGCAGGCGAAGCTGTCGACTCTCCGGCGGCGCAGCAATTTACCAACTATATAGTTGTCAGAGATGGGTATGAGGATAACGAAGGTGTTAGAGCGCTCATTGAGGCTCTTAGTACGCAAAATATTATTGATTTTATTTATAATCAATATCAAGGGCGTGTTGTGCCGACATTCTAAAGACTATAAAGCAGGAAATTTTAGGGGGTTGTTTCTGGCTTTATTAAAAATTTTATTAGCTGTTTTTCCTTTGCGCAAAATCTTTTGTTCTTCTTCAGGAAAAGCGATTTCGGTTTTGCATGTTTCGCAGCAGCATCCCGCATAGTTTTCTTTACATTTATCGCATTGTATAAAAAGAAGATTGCAGCCCACATTTGCGCAATTTGTGTGAGAATCGCAGGGCTTTCCGCATTGATGACATACAGCAATAACATCTTCCGTTATCCGTTCTGCCATGCGGTCGTCAAAAACAAAATTTTTGCCTATAAACTTTACAGGAAGATTTTGTTCCTTTGCTTTTCTTGCATATTCTATTATACCGCCTTCAACATGAAAAACATTTTCAAAGCCGTTGTGAAGCATATAAGCCGTTGCTTTTTCGCAGCGTATACCGCCTGTACAGTACATGACAATGTTTTTATCTTTATCGTTTTTTAACATCTCCGCAGCCATAGGAAGCTGCTCTCTAAAGGTATCGGAAGGTACTTCGATTGCATTTTCAAAATGCCCGACTTCATATTCATAATGATTGCGCATATCAACAAAGATGGTGTTTTCATCTTCCATCATTTGGTTTACCTCTGAAGCTTTTAGATATGTCCCGGTCTTTGAAGGGTCAAAGGCCGGGTCTTTTATTCCGTCCGCCACTATTTTTTCACGCAGTTTTATTCTAAGCACCCAAAAAGAGGTATTGTTATCCTCTATAGCGATATTAAGCCTTATATTTTTAAGCTCAGGCACAAAATTATTTAATTTTTCTTTAAAGATTTCAAATTTATTTTTTGGTACGCTTATTTGCGCATTTATGCCTTCGCTTGCAACATAAATCCGCCCAAAAACCTCAAGGGCAAAAAACTCTTTGTACAAAGAATCCCGGAAGACTTGCGGGTCCTTTATTTTAAAGTATTTGTAAAAAGAAACGGTTGTTCTATGCTCGTTTCTTTTTATGGCATCTTCTTTAAGCTTCTTGTTAGATATCTTGTTGTGTAAATTTCGCATGTCTTCCCTTCCTTTCGTTGTAAAACACATTGCAAGCAGGCTCTGAAACCACAGCATCAGAGCCTCCTTGCCCTGATTATGCTTTGTTGTTTACAAGTATTTCGTACAACAATCCCATACGCACATACATACCGTTTGTGGATTGCTCAAAATATTTTGCTCTGGGGTCGTTATCTACATCTGTTGATATTTCGTGGCGTCTTGGCAGCGGATGAAGAATTAGTGTATCAGGACCGAAGTGTTCCATAGCGGCCTTGTCCACAACAATTTCTTCGGCTTCTATGCCTTGTTCCAAAAATCTTTCGGTTTGAGTTCTGGTTTGATATATAACATCTAAATCCTTTGGCAGCTCTTTAAGGTCGGCGGACTCAACATATTTAACGCCCTTGTTTTTCATAAACTCTGTATATTCTTTCGGTAATGCTAAACTTGGAATACTTAGGCCGTAAATGGTTATGTTATCAAAAAGCGACAATAATTTAATAAGAGAATGTATGGTACGTCCGTACAGCAAATCCCCCAATATTGCGCAGGAAATACCGTCGATTTTTCCTTTGTTTTTATAGATTGTGTAAGCGTCCAAAAGTGCTTGGGTTGGGTGTTCGCCGCTGCCTGCGCCTGCGTTTATTATAGGCACATTGGATACTGCCGCTGCCCTAACTGCACTGTCGGTATCACCATGACGCATAACGATAGCATCTGCATAGCCATGCATTACCCGTATTGTATCTTCCAAACTTTCGCCTTTTATGGCGCTGGACATCTCCTTCGCATTTTCCGTGCTGATGTTTTTACCGCCCAAACGTAAAATAGCCGCCTCAAAACTAAGACGGGTTCTTGTAGAAGGTTCATAGAAAATAGTGGCCACGACTTTGTCGGTTATTGCGCCGCTGTAGGCCTTTTCATTTTCTCTTATGTGGTTTGTTAAATTAAAGAGAGATGCAATCTCTTCTCTGGTAAACTGCTCACAACCCAACACATGTTTCAATACCATCACCCCATAGGCAAAATTTTTTTGTGCTGCAAGCAGGCTTGGCTTGCGCACAAATTGTCTTATTGTACATGGTTTTGGGGAGTGTGTCAAGTGTTTTTATTTCATCTCAACACCGTCCCCTTTTGCGTTCATGATTTTTGTTTTTAAATCTCTCGCCCTGTCTTTAAGCCTTTCTGACGCTTTTTTGGAGACAATAAGCGTTGATAATATTCTTAAGGAATTCCTGTTATCTCCCAAAAAATTGGAAAATGATGCGATTAGATATAATATTGTAACTTCTTCCAGTCCCATTATGGGAGCATGCTCTGTTTCCAATGCTTTGGTAAAGCCTTTTGCTGCAAGTACAGCAAATTTTCTTTCATTTTCGGCATCATTTTCTTTAATTCTATACAACCAAACCAATTTCATACAAATATATGCTTTTTCCCCAAATTTTGCCTTCTTGACTGTGGCATTGAGCAAAGCAAGTTTATATCTGTCAATAACAGTATCAATATCCGGCTCTTTAGGAAATGGCTGGGGTTTAAAGTTTGGCGAAATTTCCGAAAGTACTAATTCAGACTGCCTGATTGTTATTTTGTTGAAGGTGTCCATAATGGAACTGTATCCGCAATGGTCGCAAACAATAACACCGTAGTACATCGGTTCTATAGGCGCATAAATGGGACGCAAATCATATTCTATTGACTTCATGCGCATTTTGCTCCACTTAACAATATTTGCCTTAAAACTTTCGTCACACACAGGGCAATCAAATTTCTTGGCGTAAATATAATCATCTATGTTAAAAGCCTTTTCTTCTTTCTGGTTTTCATCTTCTTGCTTTTTCGGCGCAGTCTGAAAAATATCTGCAGTTTTTTCAATCAATGGAGTAAGACCGAATTTCTCCATTCCTTCAAAAATATTACTATCCAAAATCAAATCAACTCCAATCTTTTGGTGAGCATTTTATGATAACATAATTATGACTGTAATGCAATTCTTTGTTTCTACACTTCCAAAAGACCTTTACAAATCGGGCGGCATATGCTAACATCATAAATATACCTAACCATAATAGGAAGTGATTATAATTTTTGATTTATATAATATATTGATGTCCATTCCCGGTATTATCATTGCTGTAACACTTCACGAATATATCAAAAGCCTGACGGCCTATAAACTAGGCGATACAGGCATAAAAAACCAAGGCCGGCTGGCGTTTAACCCTTTAAAGCATATGGATATTTTAGGCAGTATTTTTATGCTGTTTTTTGGCTATGGCTGGGGAAATCCCGTGCGTTTTTCTCCCTTTTCTTTCACTGACCGCAAAAAAGGCATGCTTATAATCTTTGTTATGCCTTTTCTGTTTAATATTTTGCTTGGCGCAGTTTTCTTTTTTGCCTATCGGCTGTTTTTAACAAATCTTTCTTTATTTACATTCCTTAGTCACGAAGCATTGATAATTGTTGCGGGCATATTAATGCGTGCCGCCATTTTTAACATATCTTTTGCATTTTTTAATCTTATACCTGTATATCCCCTTGATGGCGTGCATCTTGTTTCTGCTTTTGCGCCCATGTTTGGCGTAAAAATTGCACAAAGAGAAAAAATATTGCAGATTTTGCTTGCGTTTTTCATAATTTTCGGCTTTGCGGACAGGGTTTTTGGGCCTTTGGTCAGAATGACTCTGGGCGCATTGATATTTTAATATACTTTCAACATGCTAAGGAGAAAACGATGGATGAAATTTACCATATAATATACAATCCCTATGCTAAAAGAGGCGGAGCTGCAAAATATTTGGATGCATTTACTGCGCTTCTTGACCGTAAGGGCAAGACTTGGACGCTTCATAAAACCGATAAACCCGGACATGCAACTGATATCACAAGAGATATTATAAAAAACGGGGCGAAGTATATAGTTATAATGGGCGGTGACGGAACGGTTCATGAAGTTGTTAATGGATACACCGGAGGAGATGACGTTGTTTTCGGCATTTTGCCTGCCGGAACAGGCAATGATGTGGCTTCTATGCTTAAAGTGCCGGCCGGTATTGAAAATATAGAAGCGGCTTGTTTGGATATTTTGGAAGAAAATGTTAAGTATGTGGACTATATTGTCAATGAAAACGGCAAGCAGTCTTTATTGTTTTTTTCATACGGAATTGCAACCCAAATGATTTTGGATATGAACAAGTATAAGATAAAAAATAAACTTAGCTATTACAGGTCTTTAATGATAAACATGTTTAAGTTTAAAGCAAAAGAATATGAGGTTACTGCGGATGGCAAAACCCGCAAAGTTAAGGCGGATTTTTGCGCTTTACACAACTGTATATACGCAGGCGGCGGTATGCATTTGATAGACCGTGCCGTTATGGACGATGGTTTGGCAGAGCTTTTTATAGTGGAGTATAAGGGTATGCTTAGAAGGATTTTAAATCTTATCTCTATAATGTCTAAAAAAGTACATTTGCAGCCCAATGTGCAAATTACACCTGTCAGCAGTGCTGTAATACAATCGTTTGATGACGGAAAGTGCTGTATTGATGGGGAGATATATGAAATGAACCGGCTTAAACTGTCTGTTATACAAAAGGCTGTTAAAGTATTTGGTAAATAATGCTGTTTTATAGGGAGGAAAAATATGTATATCAGTTTAAGCATAGAACTGCTTCTTAAATATGCCGTAAACCATGGCTTGATTGAAGGCTTGGATGTGGTGATTTGCCGCAATTTGCTTCTTGATGAATTAGGCGTTTCCCGTCCTTTCGAGGGTGAAATAAACACTACAGATAACCTTGACACCATTCTTTCTCCTATATTAGACTACGCATACGAAAGCGGCTTGATTAAAGAAAACACTACGACTTACAGAGACCTTTTTGAAGGCAAGCTTATGGGCATTTTGACACCAAGGCAAAAGCAAATTGAGTGTATGTTCCGCAGCATTGAAAAAGAACAGGGTATATCCGCTGCCACGGACTATTTCCACAAATTGTCTTCTGCAACAAATTATATTAAAACCAAAAGGATAAAGAAAAACCTTGAGTGGAAATTTAAAACGGACTTTGGTGAAATAGATATTACTATAAACCTTTCTAAACCCGAAAAAGACCCAAAAGAGATTGCGGAAGCTTTAAAAGATAAAGGAAGCGGTTATCCCAAATGCCTTTTGTGTGTTGAAAATATAGGCTTTGCAGGGCATTTAAACCATCCTGCCAGACAAAACCACCGTGTAATTCCCATAGTACTTGACGGTGAGAACTGGTATTTACAATATTCCCCATATGCATATTATGACGAACATTGTATACCCCTGTGCAGTGAACACCGCCCCATTTCTATAACGCGCTCTACCTTTGAAAAATTGCTTGACTTTTTGGACCGCTTTCCGCATTATTTTGTCGGCAGTAATGCAGATTTACCCATTGTAGGCGGAAGTATATTAAACCACGACCACTTCCAGGGCGGCAAAGGCGGCTTTCCTATAGAGAGTGCAAAAACCTTAAAACAATACACACTTGGAGATGTTAAAGCGGAGATAATAAGATGGCCCATGTCTGTAATCCGTCTAAAATCAGGCAGCAGGGTGCAAATTGCTGAAACCGCAGAAATTATTTTAAATACTTGGCGAGAGTATGAAGATAAAACCGTTGGAATTATTCCGAAAAGCGGAGATGTAATGCATAATACAATCACGCCTATTGTAAGAATCAACGCATGGGGTGAATATGAAATGGATTTGGTTTTGCGCAACAACCGCACCAACGCGGAATATCCCCACGGTATCTTTCACCCGCATCCGCACATACATCACATTAAGAAGGAAAACATCGGTCTTATAGAGGTTATGGGCCTTGCAATACTGCCGGGAAGGCTGGCAGATGAAGTGCCAAAAGAGCAAGGAGAAGAGAGGAAGAGAAAAGAAGAAGCTATAGGAGCCGGTTTTTTGGAAGCTTTAACACATGCGGGCGTATATAAAATAGATAGTACAGGGCTTGCGGCATTTATAAAGTTTATGCAAGCATGCGGAGCGAAGGAGATATAGTATGAAGTCGGAATTAACTAAAAGATTTATAGAATTATTTGGCGGCCTGACGGAAAGCATAAGGTATTTCCATGCGCCCGGCCGTGTGAATATCATAGGAGAGCATATAGACTACAACGGCGGCTATGTACTTCCGTTTGCTACCGACATGGGTACTTATGCTTTAATACGCATAAGGGATGATAGAACCGTCCGCTTTGCCAGTACTAATTTTGAAAATACTGCCGAAATTTCTCTTGACAATATATCTTATGACGAAGCGCATGATTGGGCCAATTATCCCAAAGGCATTATATATCATATACAGCAAAGTCATAAACTTACAGGCTTTGACGTGTTGTTTTGCGGAAATATTCCAAATGGAGCAGGCTTGTCATCTTCGGCATCAATAGAGCTTGTTATGGCTGTTGCTGTTAACAATTTATTTAATTTGAATTATGATATGATAGACCTGGTGAAGCTGGCACAAAAAAGTGAAAATAACTTTTGCGGCGTAAATTGCGGTATTATGGACCAGTTTGCTGTTGGAATGAGCAGGAAGGACCACGCTATATACCTGCATTGTGATAGTTTGGAATACAAATATGTGCCGATGTTTCTTGGGGACTACAAAATTATTATAATGGACACAAACAAGCGCAGGCAGCTTAATGAATCAAAATATAATGAACGCAGGGCAGAATGTGAGCAGGCTTTGGACATACTTTCAAAAGAATGTGTCATAAATCAGCTTACAGACCTAACTCCCGAAACATTTGAAAAATGCAAACACATCATAAAAGACCCCGTTATTTGTAAGCGGGCTAAGCATGTTGTTTTTGAAAATGACAGGGTAAAGCTTGCAGTAGAGGCTCTAGCGGAAGGAAACCTGGCTGACTTGGGAGCTTTGCTTACAAAGTCCCATGCATCTTTGCGCCATGATTATGAGGTGTCTTGCAAAGAATTGGATAAGATAGTGGAAGAAGCTTTGGAAATACCCGGATGCTTGGGTGCAAGAATGACAGGAGCGGGGTTTGGCGGATGTGCCATTGCTTTGGTGAATAAAAATGTGATTGAGCACTTTATTGAAACTGTGAGTTTGAATTATGAAAAAGCTATAGGCTATGCTCCGGCTCTGTATGTTTGTGATAATGGGCACGGCGCCAGAGAGATTTGATGCAGCCGAGTAAGGCATATTCTTTCTTATCGTACTTCTCGGAATAGATGAGTTGGCTTACCTCCATTTGCTGTCAAGAAATTTGGCGGCAGCATTTGAAAATAAATAGCTTTAGTGGACTTCCCCCTTGAAAATGTGAGGGGAGAAGTCCTTTTTCAACCAATTCGTGTTTATTGGGAATGCCTACTTTCGAAAACGAGGGGATGGAAGCTTGCCTGTGCATGGATGATTAAGAAGCAAATTAAATATTATAACTCACCATTGCTATTTGCATAATGGTTGTATATAATATCAACAGATGCTATATACAACCATATAAAGCAAGATGTTATACCATTCAAGTGAGGTGTGATAAGTGACCACCATTAATGATGTTGCAAAACGAGCCGGGGTTTCCTGCGCAACGGTTTCATATGTAATCAACAAAAATGCGAAAATTTCTAAAAAGACAACGGACCGTGTTATGCAAGCAATTCATGATTTGAATTATATTCCCAATAACGCGGCAAAGGGTCTTAAAATGAATATAACCAGAACCATTGGGATTTTGGTGGAAGATGTCAGTGCTTTTTTGGCGCCTGAAATTATTGATGGGATATGTAAACAAAGTGAGCTGGAAAACTATCAAATAAACCTTGGCAATTTGCATGTTCATGACAAAATTAATAAATACCGGCATGATTACAAACAGATGGATAAATCGAAAGAATTTTTAGAAAGTGTTCTTAGGTCTGTTAATATGCTTCTGTCCTCCCGCATTTGCGGCCTTATTTATATTGGGGAACATCCGAGGGATATTAGCGGATTGCTTCCGAATTTGGATATTCCCGTGGTCTATACATATTGTTATGCAGACAGCAGTAACTCTTTAAAGACCAAAAGTATACACTACGATGACATTCAGGGGGCAAAATTGGCGGTAGAGCATCTTATTTCATTGGGACACAGCAAAATTGCTGTTATCAGCGGAACAGCCGGTTCATATTCAACCCACAGACGCTTGGCAGGATATAAAACAGCCCTTATAGAAAACGATTTGCCTTTATGTGATGATTATATAGCATCGGGAGACTGGTCTGTGGAATCGGGGCGCCGTCAAATAGATAATCTGTTTTCATTACCTGCGCTTCCCACGGCAATATTTTCAATGAATGATTTAATGGCCTATGGAGCGATTAAAGCCTTGAATGAAAGGGGAATCGGGGTTCCTGAAGATGTATCTGTCCACGGCTTTGACAATATGGATTTTACGCAATTTATGACACCGGCGCTAACCACCATAGCTCTGCCTCTGCATGAAATGGGCAGAAAGGCAGCGGATTGCATTATAAAAATGGTTGAAAATGACAGTGATGATGAAATTGATGCCGGTTTTGAATTGATTTCGTGCCGTCATTTATCCCGAGACAGCGTGAAAAAAGTTTAATTTTATTGAAACGTATAACATATGGTAAATATAGAATTTCATCATGCATTGAATGTATCCGGCGGAACTGCTATAATAAAAGACAAAGAAGGGTACAGAGAAATAAGCCGTAACCGGATTCAAGGCCGGGAACAAGGCTTGGCACTTGCTTTTCTTTCTTGGATAATAAAAACCTTTGAAATTGAGGGATAATATGCGAAATAATTGGGCTGTGCGGAATGTTAAAGTTGATGATAAGTTTTGGACTCCTATCCAAAATTTGGTGCTTGATAAAGTGATACCTTATCAAGCGGATATTCTTGAAGATAAGATTGCAGATGCAGAAAAAAGCCACGCCATACAAAATTTCCGCATTGCGGCAGGGGAGGCGGAAGGCGAGTTTTACGGCATGGTATTTCAGGACAGCGATGTGGCAAAATGGCTGGAAGCCGCTGCTTATGCTTTAAGTATACGCCCCAATGAAGCTATGGAGAAAAAAGCAGATGAATATATTGCGCTGATTGGCAGGGCGCAAGAGCCGGATGGATATTTAAACACATATTTTTCAATAAAAGAGCCGGAGCATAAGTGGCAAAATCTTCAGGAATGCCATGAACTTTACTGCTCGGGCCACATGATAGAAGCTGCTGCGGCTTATTATGAGGCTACAGGCAAAGACGAATTTCTCAATATAATGCGCCGCAATGCAGACCTAATTTGCGAACGCTTCGGCGAGGGTAAAAATAGGGGCATTCCCGGACATCAGGAGATAGAGCTGGCCATGTTTAAGTTGTATCAAGTAACGGGCGAAAAAAGATATTTACAAACCGCACAATATTTTTTGGATGAACGGGGGAAAGAGCCGGACTTTTTTGCCGAGGAAGTTAAAAAACGTGATTGGCACCATTGGGGAATGAATGCGGGCAACAGAGAGTATGCTCAAAATCATGCTCCTGTAAGAGAACAGAAACAGGCCGTAGGCCATTCTGTACGTGCTGTGTATATGTATACTGCAATGGCCGCCGTTGCCGCAGAGACAGGCGATAAGGGCCTGCTTTCCGCATGCCTCACCCTTTGGGACAATATTGTAAATAAGCGCATGTATATAACCGGGGGCATTGGGTCTACGCATCACGGAGAAGCATTTACTGTTGACTATGACCTGCCAAATGACAGTATATATGCAGAAACTTGTGCCTCTATAGCAATGGTGTTCTTTGCCGGGAAAATGCTTGAAATTAACCCAATGGGCGAATATGCGGATATTATGGAAAAAGAACTTTATAACGGCATACTAAGCGGGATGCAACTGGACGGTACACGGTTTTTCTATGTTAACCCGCTGGAGGTTGTGCCCGGTGTGTCCGGTGAATTGCCCGGATTCAAACATGCCTTGCCAAAACGTCCCCAATGGTTCGGCTGCGCCTGCTGTCCTCCCAACGCCGCCAGGCTTTTCACCTCTTTGGGTTATTATGCCTGGGGCGAAAATAAGAAGACTGTGTTTAATCACTTATATTTGGGCGGCAATGCAGAATTTGAATGTGCAGGAGGAATAAGGATTGCCTGTGACGCCAATTATCCTTGGGAAGATACAATAAATTATACTGTGCATCCAACAAATAAATCGGCCGAGTTTTCCCTTGCGCTGCGTATTCCGGCATGGAGCAAAACTTGGGATATTGCGGTAAACGGCCTGCCGTACAAACCGGAAGTTAAAAACGGATACGCATATATAATGCGTAATTGGCAGGATGGGGATAAGGTTTCCTTAACGCTGTGCCTAGAGCCGAGAAAGATATATTCCAATACAAAAGTCAGAGAAAATGCAGGCTGTGTGGCTCTTATGCGAGGCCCTTTGGTTTATTGCATAGAAGAATGCGACAATGGAGATGACCTGTCGGCTCTTCGCCTTCCTCGTTCTTCGGCGGTTATTTCGGAAAAGTTGCAACATGGCATTATTGGTAATATTGTTACCTTAAAAGCCGAAGGTGTGCGCATGACATCAACCGGCACATTGTACAGCGGCATTCCTCCGAAAAGCGAGGCGGCCGCCCTTTATGCGGTTCCTTATTATACATGGGGAAATCGTGAGAGCGGAGGAATGAGGGTTTGGATATTTGAATAATGCAGACAGGTTTTGTATTATGTCAGAGGATTGACCCCATAAACATTAAAAACTTTGACTGGTCTTGACTTTGTTTATATGATATAATTTTTGTAGTTAAATGCTAAACTATAATATACAAGGAGTGAAGACATATGTCAAATGTACCTGTTTTGGATTTGGGGCTTGGAGACGTGGACGTGGCGCCAAAATATAATTTGCAGACGGCGCAGGAAGAAGCTCAAAGGCCCGGCGACCCGGCGTTTGCCATAACGGCACTGAATCCCGAAGAGCAGACTGTTGTAAAAGATTTTATACAAAAGATTGATATTAACAGCACGGCAGTTGTGATGAATTATGGCGTGGCCACACAAAGCAGAATTGCACAGTTTTCCGATTCTGTCCTGCAAAATGTAAAAAGCAAGGACATGGGGGAAGTTGGGCGCGATTTGGCCGGTTTGGTTGTGGAAATTAAGAGCATAGAGGACGGGCAGGACAAGGGCGGTGTCTTTGGGTTTTTGAAGAATGCCAAAAAAAGTGCATCCAGAATGATGGCAAATTTCTCTAAAGTAGAAACGAATATAGACCGCATTGTTAAGGCTCTGGAAAATCATCAGCGCACACTGATGAAAGACATAGCCATGCTGGACGAAATGTTTAAACATAACACCGAATATTTTAGAGAACTGACGCTGTATATTGTGGCGGGCATGGAAAAATTGGCTGATTTTAGGGCAAACGATATCCCCGCTCAACAAAAGATAGCACAAGAGACTAATGATGAACATGAAACACAAAAACTGCACGACATGGTGAACATGGCCGAACGCTTTGAGAAAAAACTGCATGATTTAAAGCTTTCACGCATGATTTCCATACAAATGGCACCGCAGATACGCATGGTGCAAAACAATGATGTATCCTTAGTAGAACAGATTGGGTCAAGCATCAATAATTCTATACCGCTTTGGAAAAACCAAATGGTTATAGCTCTTGGGCTGTCCAATGCGCAAAAGGCAATGGCGGCGCAGCAGAAAGTGACAGATATGACCAACCAGCTGTTAATTAAAAACAGCGAGATGCTAAAGCAGGGTTCTGTCCAAATAGCCGAAGCGGCACAAAAGGGAATTGTATCCATTGACACCGTTCGTAAAGTTAATGATAATTTGATAGACACCATAAATTCTGTGCTGGATATACAGCAAAAAGGCTCGGAAAACCGTCGCTCCGCCGAAGTTGAGCTGGCTAAGATTGAAGATGATTTGAAGAAGGCTCTGCTTGATGCAGGAAACAGATATGCCGGGAATTAACGAATGTGCTGCTATGCAAACCAAGCTTATAGCCACCTAATATTTATAATAACCAAAACTTCGTAGGGTCGGCCTGTGGCCGCCCCTACGATACAGCTATTAAGGCAAAGCGATGTTTAATATTTCACATATTTTATGCAGAGGACTTCGTATTGATAATTTATACTCTGCGGCGGTATCTTTGTAACTTATGGAAAGTCAGGCTTGTAATTCCTTCCAGTGTATACCATTAAAGTAACTATCAATACACACAGGAAGCGTCGCGGCATAAAGATTGCCGGATTTCATAACCAACGGGCCTAACTTGCCTGCGTTAGATGTTATGGTTTTCTCATTGTAATATACCTCGATACAATCGCATTCCGAGCAAACAATAAAATCCAATGTGTCCTCTAAATATTTGGGATAAAACGCCATTATGCGTTCTTTCCCCTGTTCTTTTAATTCCAACGCTTCCGACTTTGTGATGAAAGTCATTTTTTAATGTCGATAAAGATTATTTCGGGCATTAGCGCATCCGGCTTCATCTTATAATCTGCAAAAGAACCCAACAAACCTTCCGCTTGTTCTTTCGATGCTATAACCTTAAAACAATAAATACTCTTGTCGAAAATTGAACCAAGTTCTACTATTGGCTGTTCATCTTCGCCGGTTTCAAAGTAAGCGCAGCTTAAATCCCATTCTGTTGATTGATGTCAAGGGGTAGGTTGAAATATTCTTACCATATTCTTATCACACACAAGTGTGAATAGCTTGTCAGCCTATATATGTGGCTATTTATGACTTGTAAGTTCTGTGCCCTCACAATGTAGTTTTGTGGGGGCTTTCCTCTTGTAAAAATGTTTTTCAAAGAAAATGGAAAGTATGCTTGACATGGATTGTGTTAGGTGATATACTCATGTTAAGTAAACTTTCCATAAGGAGCGTGGTGTATTGAGAAACCGACTGGAAGAAATAAGAAAGCAAAGGGGGGTAAAACAAGAGGAGCTTGCCTCCGCTTTGGAAGTATCGCGTCAGACAATTGGCTCTCTTGAAAACGGACGCTATAACCCATCAATTATCTTGGCGTTCAAAATCGCAAGGCACTTCGATATGAGCATCGAAGAAATATTCATTTACGAGGAGGAAACGAAATGAAACATGTTATTAGGAAGTACACTTTAATTGTGGGTATTATTGTCTTTGCGGTTAGTTCAGCAATAAGACAACTATTCCCGCAGGAATTTGATGCGGACATGACGCATTTTGTGGTAGGTATGGGAGTAGGACTTATGTTTCTTGGCGCTATTTTCGCTATAATTTTCAGAAACAGTGACAACAGCCCCGAAGCGGTGAAGCGCAAGTCAATAGAAGAAAATGATGAGCGCAATATTCGTATAAAGGAAAAAGCGGGATATGCAAGCTGGCACACAACTCTTATACTGCTTGTTATCATGGCTCTTGTGTTCGTTTTTACAGATAATCCGCTTGGCTATTGGTTATCTGCTGGTGCTGCGGTTTTGCATAAGTTGGTTCTCTTGGGCTTTACAGCAATGTACAAAAAGAAAATGTGATTAAGAGCGAAAAACAGGCAGGAGCGGAACACTACCGCCCCTGCCTGTTTTACCTACTCAAAAAAAGAATTTGTGAAGCCGCCCGATTTTTGCTACACTCCTACACATGCTACACTTCCATAAAATGGCTTAGTGTAGCATGTGTAGATAGTGCAGATGTTTATGGTCGGCTACACATTTTAGTCGGTAAAGGGATTTTCGGAGCAGTCAAGTACAAGCCCCACAATGACGTTACCCACGCCCCCACGCCGAACATCAAGGCGGCGGCGAAGCTCAGCCACAAAGTTCTTGTTATTCATTTGCGGATAGCCGTTGTCTTTCGCCCATGTTGAGTAGGCAGAATATAACTCGCTGGCGGGTATGCGGTTTTCATCCTGCAGGCGGTACATTCGTTGAGGAAAGAGCCGATTATATCTGTTTCCTGCCTGTAAGCCTGTATGGCATTGTTGCCGCCGGTTCGCCTATTGTCATAAATTCGCATATAGTGTATAATAATTATTAAGGTCGGGATGATATTCCGTATGTCTGAATAATCAAAACCATCGCAGGAGGTCATTATGCGCATTAAAAAATATGTACTGGCGGCGTCAATAGCTGTTTTATTATTGGCGGTGACATTTATAACAATTTGGGCCGTGCAAGCTAATCCGTCAAACGATTATCTCTCTGCATCGGCCGAGCCTGAACCTCAGCCTGAACCAGCTCTGTCAACTCCTGTACCGCTTACAACGCCCCAACCTACATCAACTCCCACGCCTGCACCGCCTCAGATACACACCGCTTCATTGGCATTTGTCGGCGATATTATGGGGCATATAGAACAGCTTAACGCCGCTCGTGTAAGCCCGGGAGTATATGACTTCAATTATGTATTTAGGTATGTCAGACGCTATTTTGAAGCGGCGGATTTTTCTGTCGGCAATCTGGAAACCACTATTGTGCGCCCGGAATTGGGATTTGCCGGATGGCCTCTTTTTCGCTCGCCTATAGCTCTTGCAGAAGCAATACAAAATGCCGGAATTTCTTTTTTAACCACCGGCAATAATCACAGCTTTGACGCCGGTGCCGCCGGTGTGATACAAACGATTGAAGCACTTAATTATTTAGGCATCCCATATACAGGCACATTCCTTACATATGACGAGAGATACGATGTCACTATGGTAGAGGTTAACGGTATAACATTCGCACTCTTGGCTTTTACGTATTCCACAAACGCCATTTCTTTGGATGCAAACGGCAATATGATGCTGGACCAAACGCATTGGTGCCGGGGCGAAATGAATTGGATGGTAAAATATATATATCATGACAGGGTTGGTCAATCGGTAATCGACTATGAGCTTATCTCTTCCAGCATTGCCCGCGCCAGAGCCTTAAATCCGGATTTTGTCGTGGTTCTTCCCCATATCGGCCTTGAATATTACGGTACAATGAATGACCGCAGAGACACATTTGACGTAAATACCGATGTAAGATGGTATCATTGGATGCGAACCATTAATTTTATGCTAGAATCCGGCGCAGATATTATTATGAGCAGCCACCCGCATACACTTCTTCCCGCCGAGTTTGTATATATAACCGAAGAAGACGGAACGGTGCGGCGTGCTTTTGTTGCATATTCTATGGCTAATTTTGTATCTGCACAGCGCACCAGGCCGCGTGAAGCCAGCGCAATATTTTACTTGGATTTTGAAAAAGTGGAAGGTGAGCGGGCAGTGATTACAGGTGCCCGATACGTGCCTATATGGGTGCAGGGCCGGGATTTTACCATATTTCCCGTAACTTACACTTTGCAGCGGATTGCGGATGATGAAGCGCAGTATCTGGATTTGCGTGATGCTGAAATTGCGCGCATCAGACAAGTGCAGCTGGATGTGACGCATATGCTGTCCGGCGAGCCTATACCGGAAGAATATATGCAGCCTGAATATGAAATAACCAGAGCAAGAATGATTGAAGAAATGCCGGGGCGTGCCATATGGGGGAGTTTGCCATGGCAGTGATGGGCTGCTTACAGCTGACACTTTATTAAATAGAAATACTTAATTTATACGCAAAGTTCGGGCGGCCCAAAAGGCCGCCTTTTACAATGCGCAACAAACTCTTGGATGTTTAAGCCGGCAATAGCCTAGCCTGGTTATTACTTGAAGTCAAATCCATTTAATTCCTAGATATAGTTACGGTCTATGCTGCGCTGAAACGACAATAGTAAATACAAGCAAATTTCAGTATTTAAAATAATTTCATTATTGAGAAAACGAACAAAAATGACTGTCTGAAATTATTTACGCTTTCATTGCGTGCATAGTGCATGCATAATGATTATACGATTCAAGCAGCTTACAAGTGAGGTGAAGTGGATGGGCAGCACCAAGAAAATGAGAGGAATTTTCGGTTTTTTCTATCGGCGCAGGAAATGTTGGCAACTATATCTTATGATATTACTGCCCTTTGTTCATTTGATTATTTTTCGGTATATTCCTATGTATGGTCTTCAAATGGCTTTTAGGAATTTTAATCCTGTGTTGGGATTTTGGGACAGTCCATGGGCAGGGCTTACACATTTTCAACGCTTTTTCGACTCGCATATGTTTGAAAGGGTTATGCGGAATACATTAACCATAAGCATATACAGCCTCTTGGCCGGTTTCCCGTTTCCAATCCTTTTAGCTCTATCCCTAAATTACATAAAAAACCGGCGGTATGCCAAGTTTATTCAAACCACTACATTTATGCCCTTTCTTATTTCTACTGTTGTAATGGTTGGTATAATTATGCAGTTTTTGCAGGTGCATAATGGGGCTTTTAATGATTTACTGGAACTTGTAATAGGAAGACGGATTAATTTCTTTGGAAGAGCCGAGTATTTTCATTCTTTATTTGTATGGACAGGGATATGGCAGACCGCCGGATTCGGAGCTGTCATTTATATCGCAGGGCTTGCAGGAGTAGACCCTTCACTGCATGAAGCCGCCCTTATAGACGGCGCAACCATAGTAAAGCGCATCTGGTATATAGATATACCCAGCATCCTTCCCACTATCTCTATAATGTTCATATTGAGCATGGGAAGCATAATAAATGTTGGCTTTGAAAGAGTTTTTTTGATGCAGAATGTTTTAAATATTTCCGCTTCTGAGGTTATAGCCACTTATGTATACAGAGTGGGACTTGTTGCACCCATACCTCAATGGTCTTTTGCTGCGGCAATCGGTTTTTTTGAATCCTCTGTAGGACTTGTGATGATGATTATTGTTAATTTTATCGTTAAAAAGCTTAACGGCACCGGAATATGGTAGGAGAGATGCCCTATGATTATAAAGCGAATGCATAAAAGCAGAATGAAGGATAGTTTAAACGATAAAGTGTTTAATATAATTAATTTTACTGTCGCAACTATTTTTCTTATACTGATTCTTTATCCCTTAATTTATGTTGTCAGCTCTTCATTAAGTGACCCTCTTGCTGTTGTTCAAGGAAGGGTTAGATTCCTGCCTGTAGGTATAACTTTAGATGGATACAGAGCGGTTTTTCGCCAAAATCAAATTGTAACCGGATTTTTAAATTCTTTGTGGTATATGGGTGTAGGTACAGCAATTAACATATTTTTCACAGTTCTGGCAGCCTATCCTTTATCACGGAAGGACTTTGTTGACAGAAATAAATTTATGTCTGCGTTTGCCTTTACCATGCTTTTTTCAGGAGGTATGATACCTACTTTCTTGCTAGTAAGAAATCTTGGACTGCTGGATACGCGCTGGGCTCTTGTTATTCCTAATGCTTTTGGTGTTTTTAATATAATAGTGGTTCGGACATTTTTTCAATCCACCATACCTGATGAACTGCTTGAATCTGCACAAATGGATGGGTGTACTGATTTTAGGTTTTTAAGAAGTGTTGTTTTGCCGCTGTCCGGTCCGATTATTGCCGTGCAAGTTTTGATTTATGCACTTGGACATTGGAATACATTTTTTAGCGCCCTTATTTATCTCAGCACTCCCGGACTATATCCGTTACAGCTTGTATTACGTGAAATATTGCTGTTAAATCAGTTGGCAGCAGACACCGGCGCCGATATTGCGGATGCGGAACGAAGGGTAATGCTTGCGGCATTACTGAGATATTCTCTAATTGTAGTGTCGAGCCTGCCGTTCATGCTTTTATATCCGTTTATTCAAAGATTTTTTGTTAAAGGTATGATGATAGGCGCAATAAAGGGTTAAAGTATTTCATTTATACAAAAATACGAAAAATTTATTTATTAAGGGAGGTATGTTTGAAATCTGTCTTTGGTATTTCACAGTTATTTATCATTAATTTTAAAGGAGGAAAAGCAATGTTTAAAAAGCATGTAGTTAAATTATTTCTTCTAAGTTTGATATTAAGCTCTTTCATTATTACAGCCGCCTGCGGAACGGGAACAGCACAGCCTGATATTCAAGAATCTACAACGGCTGCAGGGGAATTAGCAAGACAGGCCATGAATCCTGCAGGCATACTTCCAATAGTAACTGAACCTGTAACGCTTTCTGTATTTTCCGGTGCCAGACCCGGAATTGATTTTGAAACAAACTTGGCTGCTCTTGAATTTGAGCGTCTTACAGGAGTAAATATAAATTGGATGCAAGTTCCTGACGCTGACCGCGTAACAAGGCAGAACCTTATGCTGGCTACCGGCGACTACCCCGAAATACTTATGGTTTGGGGAGATGTAGGGTCACATGCTATGATTTATCACCATGCACAAATGGGTATGTTTAGACCTATTACCTATTATATTGAACGGTATGCGCCAAATCTTCAAAGGTTATTTGAAGCACATCCCTATGTTCGTGACGATATGATTATGCCCGACGGACACATCTACGGCTTCCCTGCCATTGATGACTGCTTTCACTGCTCTATGAACCAAAAAATGTGGATTTACAGACCGTGGTTGGATGCATTGGATTTAGATATGCCTACTACAACTGATGAACTTTTATATGTACTTAGGGCCTTTAGAGACAGAGACCCCAATGGCAATGGAATCCAAGACATAATACCAATGCTTGGCGCTACAGGACATATAAGAAGTGAAGTTGACATTATACTTACCTCTTTTATAACAAGTGACGGCGCAAACCGCCTCCAAGTGCGCGACGGCAATATCATACCTATATTTGACACTCCCGAATGGCGCGACGGCCTTAGATTTTTAAATCAGCTGTACAGGGAGGGCTTGCTTTCATCTTATACTTTTGTACTTGACAGGGGCGCCCAAAGGCCAATAGGAGATAATCCCGACCATAACCGTGTAGGGGTAAAGCTGGCTTTCTGGATAGGCGCTACTGTAACAGTAGACCATGAAGACCAAGACGGCAGATGGACCGGATGGGAATTGATACCGCCGCTGATGGGGCCGAATGGACACCAAGAAGCGTTATTTGTGCCTTTGCGCGGCAACCACAGAGCTGTTATTACAGACGCACTGCCCGAAGAAATGATGCCGATAGCAGTTCGCTGGCTTGATAATTTTCTCGACCCGGAAGTTGCCCTAACAATGACACTGGGCATTGAAGGGAAAAATTGGAGACGTGCTGAACCCGGCGAAGTAGGCATAGACGGCGGACCCGCAAGCTGGGCAATGATTCGAGGAGAAGACACGCCGGAAAATGCAGCGATGGGACAGTTAGTTAATTGGCGCCCGCACGACTTACGAATGGGTGAGGTAGCTAACCGAGACATTATTGAAATTGAAACCAGGCTGTATGACAGTACATTGCTGCAACTGCCTTACAGACAAAGCATAGATAATATTGTCCCGGTTTTGGTGTTTGATGAAACACAAACTGCTGAAATAGTAGATTTCCAAACAAATATTAACCAATTTGTTTTTGAGAGCATTGCGAGATTTACGGTAGGTGACTTGGATATTGAAAATGATTGGGATTGGTATTTAAGAGAACTTGAATTAATGGGGCTTTCACGTTATATAGAAATTATGCAGCAGGCCTTTGATGCAAGGGCAGAAGTGCTTGCTAACAGATAAATCCGGCGGTGTATATGCAAGGAACGGGCTTGAATTCTGCAAGCTCGTTCCTTTAATTTCCATTTATGCAAGGGGTGCAGCATGAAAAAAATAAATTATATATTGATTATTTTACTTATAGCTATATTTAAAGTAATGGGATGTGCGTCTGCGGGTCAAGAGGAAGAGCTTGTTATAAGCCCGGATTCTTTATTATTCATCATAGAGCATGAGGAATTAAACGGGCTGGCTGACCCTTCCAATCCCAATCTTATCTTTTTGGATATGTATATACCGGCAAATAATCCCATTAGATATGCCGAATTTGGAGAAATCAATCATCTTCTTGAAAATGGCACAGGAATAATTTATTTAGGTTTTCCCAGTTGTCCTTGGTGCCGTAATTTGGTTCCTGTTTTGATTGATGCAGCTTTAGAATTTGGTGTAGAAGAGATTTTGTACCGTAATATTTTATATGACCGTAATATTCTGGTTTTGCAAGACGGTGAGGTCGCTAAAATTAGAGCAGGTCATCCCGGGTATTATCAGTTATTGGAAATACTTGGAGAGCATGCTCCGGCATATGCCGGTTTAAATGATGAATCAATAAGAAGAGTTTTTGTTCCATCAGTAATATTTGCCAAAGACGGTGAAATAATAGGGATTGTTCAGAGCTTAGATGCTTTTCGCATTCGCGTAAGTGAAGATGCTTTGGGCGCATGGCTTCCGATGGATGAAGATGAAGTTAACGAATTAACTAAAATCTTTAATGATTTTTTTGAAAAACTGTTCGGAGATGGTTTTATTAATAATGAAAATGACTTAAATGACATTGATGATTTATGTCCGAGGTGTTAAAATAATATGTGATTATCCCTTCATGTACTGCATTGCAGCTTTAAGCGCTGCTTCGTAGGGGCGGCTTGTAGCCGCCCGAAGTTTGTGTATAGACCATACAACCTATTACCATTGTTGCGGACATTTGCATTGGCGGTAATGGGTTTGACGCAAAGCTCCTTATCAAAAAATATTTCTGCGTGCATGCTGTATAAATATATTGTATAATGCACATAGGACGGTGAGGATATATGACAAAATTTTTTAAGGTATTTTTACTGCCGTATATAATTATTCTTGTAATTACATTAATTTCTTTTGCAATTTTTTACACACGTTCTGCGGTTATTATAGAAGATAAAATAATTGAAGGCCAGCTTGCTTACCTTAGGCAAATCCGCACAAATTTGGATAACAGCGTCACCGGCATAGTGCATACAGCAAACCAAGCTGCAAGCAATCCGCAAATCAGGAGCTTTCTTCACATAAACGAGCCCTACATCGGCTCGAATGTAATTAGACTGATAGAAGCTACCAATGTATTATCTGAGTATAATATTGACAATCCGTTTTTAATAAGCATTGTTGCCGTATTTGACCACAACGGGCTTGTTATATCGCCCATTTTAGCATCAAGGCTGGCATATTTTTATCCTTATTATATGCATATTGAAGGCCAGGAACGTCATGAATGGATATCCCAAATTTTCTCCAACAACTATCATTCAAGATTTGTCCCAACAATGAATGCCGGCATAGGTCACGGAAGTTATGAAGTCATACAACATATTACGCCAATCCGGGCATCATACGGAAATATAGGAGCAATAATATCATTTATTGACAGCAGGGCTGTTCAAAACCTGTTCCGCAGCCCTATCTCTGATGAAGGGGTGAAAAATTTAATAATTTCGTCATCAGGAGATGTAATTAGTTTGATGGCGGATATATCAGATATATCCCATTTGCCTTGGACTGAAGCTGAAGAGGGAAGTGTCAAATTTGAGCATAACGGTTATAATTATTTGATGATTTATACAAGTTCCAACATCCTTGACTGGACGTATATTTCGGTTATCAGAAGTGACTCTGTGCTTGTAGAGCTTAATACATTCAGACAAACATTTGTATTGATTATTTTAATAATGTTTTCTATATCCCTGGTATTTTCTATCATATTTTCTGTGAGGCAATCCGGGCCCGTAAAAAAACTTCAAGAAACAATATCAAGACAAATGCCTTTGCTGCAGCATTCATTTATGAAAAATTTACTGGACGGCAAGTTATATAAAAATGATGATATCGCAAACAATATTACATCACTGGGGTTTGATTTATCCGGTACACAGTATATAACGGCTGTAATATCGGATACCGATAATACAATGGACCTGGTAAAGCTGGCAAAAATACGTATGCTCATTGAAAACCTTGAGAGCTTGCACAGCAATAAACCATTCAGGCATCAAAGTTTAAGCATTGGTGGAAATGAACTGGTAGTGCTGTTTATAGGTGAAGATGATGACCTTGAAGGATATGCGCATAGTTTTTTATTTGCATTGGAAAATTCCTTGCATACCAATAATGTAAACTGTGTCAGCATAGGCGTTGGTAATCTCTGCATTAACTTGATTGATGTACATAAATCTTATTTAGAAGCAGTAAGAGCAATTCAATATTATGCTGTGGTAAAGCCATCCTGCATAATTTGCCAATTTCAGACCATTCCTCATAACAACGAACTATATTTCTATTCGGACGAGGAAGAACGGCGCCTTTTGAATTTAGTAAGGAATGGTGATACTGAAGGGGTACGCACGGTTCTTAACAGTATATGCGGCGAAAATATCACAAATAGGCAGCTATCTCCAAATATGATGACCGCTTTTATTAATCATTTGTGCCAAGGTATATTTAAAATTGATAGAATTGGGACTGTAAATAACGAAGATGTTGAAAAAATAAATGAGCTTCACAGTATGTTTTATAATCTAACCGACTTAGAAAAGCTGACACGCTGTTCACAGCTTTACATTGCTATATCTGAAAGTATATGCAACCAAAAGCACAGCAAAACTCACAGCATTATATCGGAAATTAAAACTATATGTGAAGAAAATTTTCAAGACCCCGATATAAACCTTGCCAGTTTAGCTTTGCGTTTCAACTTAAACGAGGCATATCTTTCTACGCAGTATAAAGAACACACGGGTGAAAATTTCTATACTTATTTTCAAAACTTACGCATCAATAAAGCCATACAGCTGCTTTCAACATCAAAATTAACAATACATGAAATAAGTGAACGTGTGGGATATAGCTCATACAATACTTTTTCAAAGGCATTTAAGCGTAAGACGGGCGTTAACGCCGGAGATTACCGAAAATTATTAAAAACATAGGAGGGTCTTTTTATGGCCGCAATAAAACCTCGCAAAAAACAGTTGGAATTTCTTGATTGGGAAATGGGAGCTTTTTTTCATTTTGGAATTAGGACATTTTACGAAGGTCACAGGGATTGGGATGGTAAGACTATGCCCTTGTCAGGCTTTAATCCTTCTGACTTAAACTGCGAAAATTGGATAGAAACTATCTGTAAAGCAGGCTTGAAGTATGCCATTTTAGTTTGCAAGCATCATGACGGATTTGCTAATTGGCCGTCAAAATATTCGGATTATCATGTAGGCCTTACGCCTTGGAAGGATGGAAAAGGTGATGTAGTAGCCGAATTTGTTGCCGCATGCCGGAAGTATGATGTTAAAGTGGGGCTTTATTATTCGCCTGCCGAAGAGGGATACAAGAAGCGTTCTTCTAAGGAGTATGACGATTATTTTATTGCACAGATAAGTGAACTTCTAAGCAATTACGGCAAAATAGACTATCTATGGTTTGACGGTAACGGAAGCCAAGGGCACGAATATGATAAGCTGCGTATTATTAAATCTATACGCAGCTTACAAGAGGATATACTTATTTTCAGCATGTGGGACCCGGATACAATCTGGATAGGCAATGAAGGCGGAGCAGCCGGGGTATTAAATACTAATTTGACGGATGATGTAAGCGAGTATGTCTCTGTTTGCGGCGAAGCGGCATCAGAACGTTTTTTACCTACCGAATGTGATTTTATGATGCGCGACAGAAACTGGTTTTACAGTGAGTATGATATACATACCGTAAAAAGTCTTGATGAACTTGTGGGATTATATTATCACTCCGTAGGATGCGGCTCAAATTTCTTAATAAATATAGGTCCCGACCGACGTGGCCTGCTGCCGGATGTTGACGCAAAAAGACTTTTGGAATTTGGAAGAGAAATTTCTTGGCGTTTTTCTAATCCCATAACATCAACAATGCAAACAGAAGCTGACAATGTTTTAATTACGCTTGATAAAGAGCAGCCGATAAATCACTTAATTTTGTCAGAAGACTTGACGGGCGGCGAAATGATTGAGGAGTTTGATATCTATATAAAAAATGGCATCATCTATAGGCCGGTGTGCGTATATACCGGTAAAACCGTGGGGCATAAGCGCATAATTACATTCCCGCAAATCCGAACTACGGAGATAATAATAAAAGTGAAAAAAAGCCGTGGTGAATTTTCTTTGGCAAAAGCAGAAGCTTTTTTTATTAAATAAAAGGAGATGCAGCAATCAAGCAAAACAATGTTCCTCATTACCGCATTAATTTGGAAAGGCATAGGCAAGAATACGAAAAACCTCCTATCGTTTTTATGCGATAAGAGGTTTTTTCTTTGCAATATACGTCTAGGTAGTTCAGAAGGGTTCTGTTTAATGCGTTTATTCAGAAATATCGGCTTTGAGTACAGCGAAATTTACATTAAAATTCACATGGGTCATATAAGAACAGGATACAGAAACCACCGCCTTATGATTGCCGGGAGATATTCCTGCTATCGGCTGTATTAGAAAAATAACTTCACCTCCCAAGGGAATATTTGTTATTTCTCCTTGGGGCAGCAGTAATGCAAAAGAATCAGCATCTTCACCGCTGATAGAAATTGTAATCGGCCCGGTTTCTCTTTCTCCTATGTTAAAGATAGTTACAAAAAGCGGTTCTATGCGGTTTGCATCATAACCCCATATCATGGCGGGGAAGGTAAATTCATCTCCGTTAAAATAAGGCTCAATTCTAAGCTCTATGCCGGTATCAGAAGATTCAGGGTCAGACACTAATCCTGGTCTGCTTGCGTGCAAAACGCTTTTGGGCATATTATAAATCTCTATTTCATGGATGGTAGGCTGCTCATATGCGGGTGTATGCCAGGTAAGAAATGTAACTCTTACTCGCCGCGCTTCAATAGTTTCAAAGTCAAATTCGCCTCTTGTTCCTATTCCGAAGCCTGTATAAATTGTCTCCCATTCGTTGCCGGCAGCGGATGCGCTCACGTCAATTCTAAAACTATCGGCACGGTATGGCGGTATGCGGTTCTGCCGCCATTCATACATCACTACACGGTTTATGCGCATAGGTGAGCCTAGGTCAACATAGAACCATGGCTGCGGGTCATCAGGCAAAGGAGCCCAGCGGTTTTGACTGGCGGTTGTATTGCCGTTTGTAAGGTTGCTGGCCTGAATCCATGCAATCGGATGTACCGAGGAAGCCGTAACCGGTCTTCCGAGTGCCATATTTACAGCAGGAAGATTACCGACAGACACACTTATTTGTACTACCAAAGGAATATTATTTGATGATACATGAGTTGGAAGTGTGACATTGCCTGTTAGGTAAAAAGTTTGGTCCCATGCCGCTTCCGGATTATAAACCGGATTATCTGAATTTATATTCCAATCTACTAAGCCAATAGAAGGCGCACTTCCGGTAGTTTCAAGTACAACTGTGCTTGGCAGATGCCGTTCGATATCGCTCATAGGAGTACCGTGAGGTATGCCCGTAATGGGAGATGGCCGGACTATGTTTATTAATTCAACCTGCCCCTCGACAGTTACTTGAACAGATGCTGTTAAAGGTATGCTGCCTGAATTACTTACTCCTTCAGGCAGAATGACATGACCTTCAATATAAAAAGTTTGTTCTCCCGCATACGAAGGATTGTAATTTGCTTGATATATATTCCAATTTATGGAAGCATTCATACTGAAATTCTGAGAGCCGGTTGTGGTGCGTATATTCACCCATGCAGGAAGCCTTAATACGGCCGAATCCTTTGGCGTTCCGTTTGGAACATTTTGTATGGGATTTGGCACAGTAATGCTTACTAAATCAGATGGGGGAACCTCAATCATTCTTTGAGAAGCGGCTGTCTGCCGGTTGTAAATAAATCCGGATGGGGTGGAGTTGTGAGAGCCGTCGTTATTTCTGACATTAATACTGCGCTTAGCCACCATGCTGCTCTCTATGCCGTTTATCGTTTGTGTAGCAGAGAATAAATGATACCCCGGGGTAAGTTCCGCAAAAAACATAAATTCAAAGTTATTGGAGGGTGCGCCCAAAACAGCATGGCCTGCCGATAATCCATTAATATAAATCGTAACCTTTTCGGCATATCTGTCATGTATGCCGCTGATTACAAAGTTTTGAGGCACGCCTGAATCCGGCATGGGCCGCTGCAGCAGCGGGCGGTTAGGAATGGCTGTTCTGTAGTCACCGGTTAAAGCCACCGCTGCCTGCGCCCTAAATAAACTACCCGGATTTACAGTTAATTGCGCAGCTTCAACATGTGCATTTCCATGTACATTTCTAATTGCGTTAACAAGGGCATTGCCCCCTGCTGCCCTTGCGCCCGGGCCGTGGTCAAATACTCCGCCTCTGCCCACTATAAAGTTCTGTGATGTCGGAGGGCGCCCAATCAAAATATCGCTGGAGAGCACATTCCAAAATACAACAGTAGCCCCGGCCCAGCCATGGCCCGTGCCGCTGCTTCCGCGGTCTTCAGCGCGGAATCTTCCCCCGTCTATCATTCTTATATTGTCAAAGAGGATGCCCGTAGCCCATCTGTGATGTGTTTCCGGGCCTATATAGCTGCGTTCGCCAACTCCGTCAAGAAATACAATAGGGCCGCCAATGCGAGCGCCGGTTACAAATTCATATCTGGCATATTGTGCATAGTTGCCGTCAAAAAGGGAATTTGTGGATAGCCCATCCGCATTGAAAGCATATCTCCTTGCACCGTCCACATGCCCGACAGGGTTAAGATGTGAATTGTTTAATACAGAAATATTTGTAGCGCGGTGGTCTAATAAAACAGTGCTGTCATGAGAATTTACACCTGTAACATCGCGTACAAAGCCATCTCGAACGCCTATGGCCCATACTGCGGCGGCACCGTGTCTTTCGTTCATATTTCCTGTATCATCAAGAATATGTACAACACGAAGGTTTTCTACGCCAACATTAACAATGCGGTGTTCGTCATTCATCAGACTTATCCAAGCTTCATCATCAACAGGTATATTAAGACCCTGCACCATAGGAATATCCAAGTAAATATCATTTCCGTTTATGACAGTAATCAGCCTTTCATATGAAGTAGGATATTGACGATATCCCCATCCGCCTGCACTGGTCATATTAATAAAGTTAGTCCATGCTGCGGTAGGGCTGCGCATAATTAAAATCCTGTCACCTACACGGAAGGTACTTGCATCCGCAACAGTTAAGCGGCTTGTACCCACAGGATAAAAGCCCGGTACAATAGGGGTTTCATTGGAAAGTTGGGTGGTGCGCGGGTCAGGTTCCCCCATTCTTATGGCGACTGCATTGGTTCTGCCCCAAGCGGGAGGCCTATGAGTATATTCCAATATGGTCCCGTCCATGCCTTGCCCCGAACCTCTTATAACAACTCCCGAATGATTAAGCAATATGGCATTTGCACCGGATATTCTAAATGTTCCGGATGCCAGCTCCACCACGCCCCTGAATCCGTTGGCTGCAACCGGTTGACTGCCTACATGGGCTATTGCGGCGTTAATGCGAGCTGTGTCGTCTCCCGATTGGTTCGGATAGATTCTGTAAATATAATTATCAACAAATGGAATATCTTCTTCCCCGGCCCTAAACCCTGCTCTTGAAAAGTCCGGCATAATATTGCCGTAGAGGCGCTCTCCGGGGATGGCGGCGCTGCGAGCCGTGTTGTCATGTGTATGCCATGAGGCATATGTCAATGTGCCGTCAGGATTAGGTCTTACAATTTGCGCATCGACCCTGGCCGGTTGGCGCGGATGCCTGTTAACGGGAGGATTTAAAATCGCATCAATCAAATTAGGATTGGTGCTTGTGTTGTATAATTGAATCAAATGTATGTTTATAGGTGCAGAGCTGAGGGAAAATGCAAATCTGACGTATCTGGCTGTAGATTGCAAAGGAAATTCCATAAGCTCTGTGGAGTTAGGGCGGCCCCTGCGGAAAACCTCTCTCCAAGTTGCGTTGGCGGAATTTTCGCCGGTAAAGTCTGAAACATAAATTCGTATTCCGTTATTATTGCTAAACCGATGATTAAAATTAAACCGCATAAATGCAGCATTGAAGTAGTGGCGCATGTTATTTTGAAGTAATCCTAAGTCAACTTCAATCCACGGAGAAAACCCGCTTGTACCCCAGTGGTTTTCTGGGTCATGGTTTAAAGCATTGGCCGCTGTGCCGCCATTTGTTCTGGACGGTCTTCTGTAGACTAAGTCAAAATTACGTGGATTTATATTTTCGGGCAAGGCATCAACATAATAAACCCCAACCTGAGTAAACCCCGGCCTATCAGACGCCGTAACAGTACGTATACGCACATAGCGAGCAGTCACAGGCGCATCAAAATCTATGGTTCTGCTGGGAGCTATA
>Ga0131853_10001532_pt1 | contig 41291 bp, 43 predicted proteins | sample TergutLab28metaG_FD_92764 | JGI IMG/M metagenome (GOLD analysis project Ga0131853, IMG submission 92764) | Labiotermes labralis P1 segment gut microbial communities from Petit-Saut dam, French Guiana - Lab288 P1 (version 2) (version 2) | ecosystem: Host-associated > Arthropoda: Insects >...
ACCCAAACAAGCACCACTAAGCCCACACAAGACTTAAGTAAGATACTACCACACTTAAGTCTATTTGTCAAGCACATCTTTAACCCCCGACAAAAAAGACAGCAAAGGTGGTTTTTTTGTGCAAAATTTATACACAAGCAGTTGTTGTTTGCGGTGTAGGTTGCACACTGGGCGGCATAACCATCTTGTTTTCGCCTTCTTCGTTTTTCGACAATGCTTCTGTATGGTCTTTGCCATCCTCATTATCGGTCGGTCTTGCCGTCATTGCCATTTTAAACAGGCCCGGGCTTTGTTTTAGCAAAAAGTCTAAATCTTTTTGCGGCACATTGTCGCCACGCATAATACGTGCGGCTATTTCAAAGGCAATGCGCATTTTGCGAAATTCTTCTGCTTGTGCGTCTGCCGCTTCTTTGGCGGCTTCTAAATTTTCTCTAAATATTTGAAAATGATGTGCTTTGTTGGCGACAGCGGGGTGTTTGTTTTGGTTTGACACGACAAAAACACCATCCATTTTTTTAGGCGGTGTTTTGTCTTTGTTGCTAAACTTATTTTGCAAAACGGTTATTGGGTTTGTTGCGCCTATCTTCATAATATCACCTCTTATATATATCGGTGAAAAACGGCGCAATGTTTACCTAGATTTGGAATTTGCCTTGCACGTCGCCATTAATAACATAATAGCACATTTTTTCTTCGGGCTTGTAGTAAATGTCCATAGACAGCAAATCTTTCATAAGATTGCCTTCGCCCCTCCAAATCTCTTTTACAATGTCGCTTAGACGTTTCATGTCGGTTTGCTCGCCCGCAAGTTCTACATAATACTCAATTTTCATTTAAACCTCTCCTTTTGTGTATGTATTATGATGTTAAAACCATTGTACCATACTCACATACTTTGTCAATATGGTAATTAAACTTGTAAAAGCCACAAGTTTAATTATAGCTAACGTCCTCTCAATCAGTTAATGACTGCGTCCCAAAACTCGGTGAAGCATCGAGCTTTTGTGACTTGCATTCACTGTTTCGAGGTTCGTTCGCTATACGCAGGTTATGTCGATTTTACATTTTCTATGCGGGAAACAGAAACTTCGTAGGCGGTTTTGTCAACAACAGCACCGTCGTCCTGTCTTTTTTGATAAATGCGGCTTTGCATACGTCCCCAAACCCTAATATTGTCGCCCACAGAAAGTTTTGCACCAAAGCGGGCATTGCGCCCCCAAGTAATGCACGGAATATAGTCAGATTTATTATAAGAGCGGTTTACGGCTATTAATAAATCGCAAATTTCACGCCCAAAGGGTGTTGTGCGGTATATTGGCGGTTTGCAAATATAGCCGTCCAAAAAAACATCGTTTGGGTTGTGGTCGCCTTCATCACCGTCAAATTCGTAATCTTTGGCAAACACGGTAAGCACAAGCCTGTTACGCCCTTCTTCTTCAACATAATTGTTATAAGAGCGTATTTGCCCGGTTATACCGATATGCTCGCCGATGCTAAAACGGTTGCCTTCTATTATCCGTTCTGAAATAGTGATGGGCAACAAATCGCTGGCATCGCTTAGCCTTGGCACAAGCAAATCAAAGCTATGAAAACCCTCGCCAAAAACATCGTGGCTAAAGGCAAGCTCTGACGCAATTTCGCCGCTTAAAAAAATCCTGTTCACAATATTAACCTCATTTTCTGTATTCAAAACCATTGCTCCTCTCGTGTTTTACGTTGTTGTATAAAAATATGCCAAGCATAGAGCAATAATGACTTTTATTTTGTCCAAGTAAGCCAATTTTAAATCGTGTCAAGGCGAAGCCTTGTAAACGATTTAAAATTGAACGAACACCTTGGCATTTAACAAAAGTTGCAATGTCGCATTGGATGTGATATAATATTGCAAAGATTATTTTGAAAGGTAGTGGCTAATTTTGGAAAAGAAAACAAATAAGGCTATAGTGCCCATTATAGTGGTAACTTTGGTTATTTTGCTTATTTTGGGTTTGGTCGCATTTTTATTGCTTAACATTTTTAGTGGCGATGATGTAGAAAATGGTATTGATACCGATTTTATAAATATGGAGCAGGTAGATTTTTTTGCTTATCATTCTCATTTTAATCCAAATCAAATTGTTGTTGCTATCGACGGCGAATATGTTCAACCGCATCCCGCACCGCAATTTATTGACGGCGAGCTTTATTTGCCTGCCAGCTTTTTACGCACATATGTGGATAGATATATATTTTGGGAACCTGATAATTCTCGCCTAACAATATCCACTTGGCAAGAAATATCACGCTTTACCCCTAATTCTAACACATATACAGTAAATTGGCAAGAACATTATATATCCACCCCAATACGTCAAGTGGGCGATATGGCTTTTATGCCTGTGCAAATGGTAATGGAGCGTTATCCCGTTGCCTTTGAATATCACGAACATACAGGTGTTTTAACAGTGAGCTTTACCGCCAGCCAACAAGTTATTTATCGTGTTGAAATTGAGATTGAAGAAAATGAAGATGGGTATGAAAATAACCCTGAAATACCAATGCGTTTTGGTGCTGGGCTTAATCATCCCATTTTAACATTTTTACATCTTGGTGAGCAAGTGGAAATTTTGTATGAAGATGGTGAATTTTATTTTATACAAACCGTTGATGGTTTGATGGGCTATGCTCCTTCGGATTATTTGATTTTTGATGATTTTATAGCGGGCGTGGCGCAAGTAGAAGAACGCCGACCAATAACCCGTCCGCCTTTTGGTGGTGCAATAAATATGTTATGGCATTTGGTGGGTAACCACACCGCCGCCGCTAATGTAGATAGCTTTTATGCCCCACGTGGTGTTAACGTAATATCCCCGACGTGGCTGTATTTTGACGAAGGTTTGCGTGATGGTACATTGGTATCAATGGCAAATAATGCCTATATGCAGTGGGCAAGGCAAAATGGTATGCAAGTTTGGCCTATGCTATCCGATGCTTTTTTTGGCGGCAATTTTAGCAACGAAGTATCCCGCCTTGTGTTAATGGATGCCGAAATTCGTGACCGTGTTATAAGCGGGCTTATGGCACAAATACATCAATTTGGTTTTGACGGCATAAATGTAGACTATGAAGCAGTGCGTGCACCAGAAGCCGACCATTTTATACAATTTTTGCGTGAGCTTTCTGTACCAATGCGTGAAGCGGGCAAGGTTTTGTCCGTTGCTACCTTTGTGCCAATACCCGACAATATGTTTTGGAATCGTTATGAAATAGGGCATGCCGTAGACTTTTTAACAATAATGGCATATGACGAGCATTGGGAAACCGCACCGACGGCAGGGCCCGTTGCTAGTTTTGATTGGGTAAACAATGCCGTGATAGATACAATGCGTGAAGTACCCGCAGAGCAGATAGTGGTAGGTTTGCCGACCTATGTACGCATTTGGACAGAAGAATTTAATATGGAAACAGCCGAATGGCAATTGCTACCTTGGGGGGGCGATAATGCCCCAGAACAACGCCACCGTGCCGTTGGGTTTGCCTTTGGTCGTCAATTGTTACAAGAACGTGGCGCAACCTTTCATTGGGATTATTTGCTACGTCAATATACAACCACGCACCACTTCACCCACAACAACACAGAAATGCGCATTAGCGTATGGTTGGAAGAAGAACGCTCTATCCGTGAAAAACTATCCGTCTTTACCCAAAACAATATAGCAGGTGTAGCTTGGTGGCGCAAAGGACTAGAGCCTGCCGTAATGTGGGATTGGGTTGCTGATGTTTTGCAATAATAAATAAAGGATTGATGATGTGGAGTTTTTTGATTTTGTAATCCGTGTCTTTTTTGCGGTTTTATTTGGGTTTTTAATTGGGTTAGAACGTCAGCTAACAAGCCACAAGATAAGTATACGAACCAATGTTTTGGTTAGCATTGGGGCTTGTTTGTTTACTTTATTTTCAATTATAATGGGTGCGGAGGATACAACCCGCATAGCCGCACAGGTTGTAACGGGCATAGGCTTTTTATGCGGTGGCGTTATTTTTAAAGAGGGTCTTAATGTTAGCGGACTAAGCACCGCCGCAACCATATGGTGTACTGCCGCCATAGGTGTACTAACCAGTAGCGGACTTATACACTATGCCGCCGCCGCAACGGCAATACTCATCGTCAGTAACATAATTTTTAGGCTTATTGCAGACAAAATCCACCCCTTATCAAACTTTGGCGAAGAAGAAAATGAATATATATTATCCGTAACCTGTTGCGAAGATGACGAATTTAACGTGCGTTCGGTTATAATCGAAAGCCTGTCAAAAGCTCGCCTGCGCCTTAGCCACCTAGAAAGTGCCGACGAAATAGGCAACAAGGTAGAAATAGAGGCAACCGTAACCGTCTACGGCAAACGCCGTGATGTGCTGTTGGAACGTCTAATGGCACAAATTGCGCTGGAAAAGGGTGTTTCAAAGGTAGGATGGGAGATGTTGCAATAACTAAAGATGAGATAGTTTGTTAGTCACCAATGTGTTAAAATGTGCTTATGAGGAATAATAAGTATAAAACATATTGAGGGGGTAACAAAAAATGCTTGCAAAAATTGTGAAAAAGTGGTATAATTTTATCAGGAATAAAAAGAGAGGTGCTTATATGGAAAAATATGGTGAAGTAGACAGCTTGGACTTTGCGATATATCTTAATAAGAAGGCTAAAGATAAAGGCATATCAACGAATTTAACTAAAATTCACAAGTGGCTCTATGTTTGCTATGGGCTTTATTTAGTAATCAATAGAGCACAGCTTTTAAACGAGCGACCTCAGGCGTGGCAGTATGGTCCCGCTTTCCCTAAAGTACACAACAAGCAAAAGAAGAACGGAGATAGTCTTGACAGATTAAGGATGACAGCAAGTGAAGCTGATATGAAAAAATATGATGATATTATTGAAGCCACTCTTAAACATTTTGGTGGCTGGACGGCAAGTGAGCTTGTTGCGTGGACGCACGAACTAGATGGTGCTTGGGATAGAAAATTCAACAATTACCAAAAATACAAGCCATTAGAAGATTTGGATATACTTGCAGATTTTGAGAAATTTGTTACTATACAGAGGTGATATGTATTAAAATTGATTTTGACGTTTCAAAACCAAAACATCCAGAAGATATTGGTGATAATCCGGAAATCAAAATTGAAGAGATGATTTACGAGCTAAAGTTAGAAGGTCACAAACAAAAAAGAAACCTTATCATTCAAGGACCAGGATTTTGGGTGCTAATTGTCTTCTTAATTTTGCTATTTTTTATTATTTTGCCTCTTACTGCAGTAAGCTCTCAAGAGGAGAGAGATAATTTTATAATGACTTTTAATGAAGGTAGTTTTTTGTTCGTATTGCAAAATGGGCATTGGCTTTTGTAAATACAGGCTCAACTGCCTTCGTTGCTATTATTACAATAATCGTTACTAGCTTTATGAAACCATTGATTGACCGTATATTTGGAACATCAGAAAAACATAAAAACGACCCTCGTGATTGAGGGTCGTTTTAGTTATTGATTTATTATGCATCTTTATTGCGTTTTGTGTAAGTTGTGTGAAGAAGTTTGTGTGCGTTTTCGCCGTGGTATGGAGAACCCAAGAACTCGTCATAAAGAGCTTTGATTTCTGGGTTTTCGTGACTCTTACGTAGTTTGTTGTTTTTGTCAGATGTGTAAAGAACATCACGACGAGCCGCAACAGTGTCAGTAGACGAGCAAGCAGATGGTTGACCAGCACCGTTTACGCAACCGCCTGGGCAAGCCATAATTTCGATGAAATGGTATGGTGATGTACCAGCGCGAAGCTCATCCATCAACACACGTGCATTGCGTAGCTCGTGAGCAACAGCAACTTTAACATCCAAATCGCCTACTTTAACAGTAGCTGTTTTGATGGCAGAGCCTTCAAAGCCACGAAGAACTTCAAAGTCAACGCTTGCCAAAGTTTCGCCTGTAACAACTTCGTATACGGTACGCAAAGCAGCTTCACAAACGCCGCCTGTTGCACCAAAGATTTCGCCAGCACCAGCAGCTTCAGCAAAATGAGCGTCAAATTTACCATCTTCGATAGTAGCAAGGTTAATACCAGCTTGTTTTAACATCCAACCGATTTCTTGAGTAGTAAGAACAAGGTCAGTGTTGCCTTTAAATTCTGGACGAGCCGCTTCGTATTTTTTAGCAGTACATGGCATAATAGAGATACATACCATTTTTGATGGGTCAACGCCTAATTTAGTAGGCATATAAGTTTTTGCTACAGCAGAGAACATTTCTTGAGGAGATTTGCAAGAAGACACGTGGTCTAACAAATCTGGATATTCTGTTTCTGCAAATTTAACCCAACCTGGACAGCAAGATGTAATAAGTGGCAAAGTGCCGCCTTTAGTAACTCTTTCGATAAGCTCTGTGCCTTCTTCCATAATAGTAAGGTCAGCAGAGAAGTTTGTATTGTAAACTTTATCAAAGCCTAATTGACGAAGTCCTGCAACCAATTTCTTTTCACCGTCAACGCCGATACCCAAACCAAACATTTCTCCAATACCAGAACGTACAGAAGGAGCGATTTGAACAACAACAAATTTGTTAGGGTCATTTAACAAATCCCAAGCTCTTTGTGTGTCATCTTTGATAGTAAGAGCGGCAGTAGGACAAACTACTGTACATTGACCACAGTTTACGCAATCGGTGTTGCCCATAGCTTTGCCTGTGCGTGTGTCAACAACTGGTTCGCCTTTTTTACATTCCAAAGCGTTAACGGTTTGAACTTTAGAACAAACAGCTTCGCAACGTTTGCAAAGTACACATTTGTTAGGGTCACGTACGATAGATGGGCTGGATTCGTCAATTGGATAATTGTTTCTGTCACCTTTGTTGATTTTGCGTATGCCCAAATCAGATGCAAGGGTTTGCAATTCGCAATTAAGGTTGCGTGAGCAAGCCAAACAATCTTGTGGATGGTCAGCAAGAAGGTTTTCTACTCTTTGCTTGCGTGCAGCAACAGCCGCTTTAGATTTAGTATGTACTGTAAGACCTGCTTTTGCAGGGGCTACGCATGCCGCCATAATTTTAGCTTCGCCGCCGTCAGCAATAATTTCTACTTCACAAACACGGCAAGTAACTGGTTTGATAGTAACGCCAGTATTGCTCATTTCTGTGTAGCAAAGACGTGGAATGTCAACACCAGCACGCTTTGCAGCTTGCATAATAGTTTCACCTTGTACGGCCTCAACTGTGCATCCATTAATGGTAAAATTAAATTTCTCCATTTTGATTGCCTCCTTAAAAAAATAATTTTATGTGTGTAGGTATAGCCAAAACAGCAAATGCAACAATCACAGTATACAATAAAATTATATGCTTGTCAATAGGAAATATTTAAAAAAATTTTGGAAATTTCCCATAATTAAAGGCTTTGATTGACTTTGATACAAAATTAACAATCAAAATAATGAAGCAATTTTCACCGAAAATTAAGCACATTTTGAGCAAAAATAAATAATGCTTTTTGTTAAAATATTAACAAAATCTAATAAAACGTTTTATCTGCCTTGTATTGACAATTTTATTATTATTTGATATACTGTCATTAATTTAGTAGGGGCGACCTATGGTTAGCTTGCGAAAAAAATTTAAGATAACTATTTTAAGAAACGAGGACAAAATGAAAAATATAAGAAACTTTAGTATAATAGCACATATAGACCACGGCAAATCCACACTTGCGGACAGACTTATCCAAAACAGCGGTCTTTTAACGCAAAGGGAAATGCAGGAACAAGTATTGGACAATATGGACATAGAGCGTGAGCGTGGTATAACAATAAAAGCCCAAGCCGTACGCCTTATTTACAGAGCAAAAGACGGACAGGAATATGTGTTGAATCTAATAGACACACCAGGACATGTGGATTTTAACTACGAAGTAAGCCGCTCTTTAGCCGCTTGTGAAGGTGCGGTACTTGTTGTTGATGCCGCACAGGGCGTAGAAGCCCAAACCCTAGCCAATGTATACCTTGCAATAGAAGAAGGGCTTGAAATAATCCCTGTTATAAACAAAATAGACCTTCCAGCCGCCGACCCGCCACGTGTTATTAAGCAAATAGAAGATATAGTTGGCATTGTAGCAGAAGACGCGCCGTTAATCTCTGCTAAAACAGGTTTAAATATAGAGGATGTTTTTGAAAAAGTAATTGCCGATACCCCTGCACCAACGGGCGACCCAAAGGGTACATTACGGGCTTTAATTTTTGACTCTCTTTTCGACCAATACAAAGGCGTTATTGTTTTTGTGCGTGTTTTTGACGGCACTCTTAAAAAAGGGCAGACTATTAAATTTGTCGGTAGCAATAAAGATTATGATGTTGTGGAAGTTGGTTTTTTAGCCCCTGGTAGCTTTGTGCCGACAGGTCATCTTTCTGCTGGTGAAGTAGGTTATTTCACCGCAAGCATAAAAAATGTGCGTGATACCCTGCCAGGCGACACGGTAACAGATTCCACAAATCCAACAGGCACACCGTTTAAAGGCTATAAAAAGGTAACCCCGATGGTGTTTTCGTCTGTTTTCCCTGCTGACCGTTCCAAATATCAAGATTTGCGAGATGCTTTGGATAAACTCGTGTTAAACGACGCATCGTTATTTTTTGAACCAACAACATCTGTTGCATTAGGCTTTGGATTTAACTGCGGCTTTTTGGGGTTATTGCACCTAGAAATAATACAGGAACGCCTAGAGCGTGAATATGACCTTGATTTGGTATGTACGGCACCTTCTGTTGTATATAAAGTATATACAACCGACGGCGAAATGAAGCGCATTTCAAACCCAGCCGACTTTCCTGACCCTGCAAGAATTTCTAAAACCGAAGAACCTATTGTTAAAGCAGAGATAATTTGCCCAGCAGAATATGTAGGGCAAATTATGGAAATATGCCAAAACCGCCGAGGAATCTTTACATCAATGGATTATATAGAAGCCGACCGTGTGCGCATTGTTTACGAAATGCCGCTTAACGAGATTATTTACGACTTTTTTGATGCCTTAAAATCACGAAGCCGTGGTTATGCTTCATTTGACTACGAGCTGACAGGCTACAAAGAATCCGACCTTGTAAAACTAGACACATATATAAATAAAGAAATTGTTGACGCTTTGTCATTTATTTTGCATAAAGACAGTGCGCAAGAGCGTGGACGTAAAATTGTAGGAAAACTACGCAATGAAATACCCCGCCATCAATTTGAAATACCGATACAAGCCGCCATTGGTTCAAAATTTGTTGCCCGTGAAACTGTGCGTGCATTGCGCAAAGACGTAACGGCAAAATGTTACGGCGGCGACATAACCCGTAAAAAGAAACTGCTAGAAAAACAAAAGGAAGGCAAAAAACGTATGCGCCAAGTGGGCAGTGTAGAGCTACCTCAATCCGCCTTTATGTCTGTATTAAAACTAGATGAGGACTAGGATGAATAGCAATGTCAAACATAACTTTGGAACATTCCGATTTTATTAAAGAGCTAGGGAGAGAGCTTTTAGACGGAGTTATTGTAAAAATGGCTCCTGTGGGGACGACGCACAACAATGTTAATTATGGTTTTTCGGATGTATTGCGTCCGTATTTTAAAAATTCTAATTGCAAACTCTTTGCCGTTGTATATGTACATCTTTCAAAGAAAAATATTTTTGTGCCTGACATTTGTGTTGTTTGCGACCCTTCAAAAATTGACGGCGAAGTTATTCGTGGTGTGCAAGATTTGATTGTAGAAATTATTTCGCCATCAACAGCGATAACAGATAAGTCTAAAAAGAAAAAAATATATGCGAGATATGGCGTAAAAGAATATTGGATAGCAGACCCAAAATCAAAATCAATTGATGTTTTTTATTTAGAAGAAGGGGTTTTCGAGCTTAACAAAACCTACTATTCTGAATATAGCGAACACGACAAATTTATACTTGCTTTAATTGAAGAAAACGAAAATGCCGAATTTACCTACGAAATTACAACACCGCTTTTTGATGGCTTAGTCGTTGATGTTCGTGAGGTATTTAAAGATTTGCCGTAAGGAGCTTATATGAAAACACCACTATCAATCTACATTCACATACCATTTTGCGTATCAAAATGTATATATTGCGATTTTTTATCATTCGCAAGCTATAATGCAGATGCTATGCAAGACTATGTAAATGCACTTTGCAAAGACATCAGCCACAAGGGCAACCTTTTGTCGCCTGAAAATTATGAAGTGGTAACAATATTCTTCGGCGGCGGTACACCAAGCCTGCTATCAATAGCGCAGTTTGATGATGTTTTGACGGCTTTGCGCAAAAACTTCATCTTCGCAAATGACGCATATTTAAGTCTGGAAGCCAATCCTGAAACGGTAAATGAAGATTATCTTAAAAACCTAAAATCATTGGGTTTTCATCGTATCAGCTTCGGCGTGCAGTCTTTTAATGACAAACATCTTGCTACAATCGGGCGTGTTCACAATGCCCAAACTGCCATAAATGTCGTGCAAATAGCACACAATGCAGGTTTTGGTGACATTAATATAGACCTAATTTACGCCTTGCCGCACCAAATTATAGATGATTTTGAAAATTGTCTTGACATAGCTTTACAATTACCTATAACACATATATCTTGCTATGCTTTGACAATTGAAGAAGGTACACCCCTTGCGGGAGAGCAATGTTCGCCACTACGAAACGCAATGGCGGATGAAGATATAGATAGACAAATGTTTGCGCTTGCAAAACAAAAACTAGCAAATGCAGGTTTTGTACACTACGAAATATCTAATTGGGCTAAATACGGCTACGAATGTCGTCATAACGTAGGCTATTGGACGCATAGACAATATCTAGGGTTGGGGTTAGGCTCTTCATCCTTTTTCGCCAATTGCCGTTATAAAAAAACCGACGACCTGCAAGCCTATATAAACGGTGATTTTTCACTGGAAGTTCTTGAAGAACTGGACGAAACTGCCCTAATGGCAGAAAAAATTATACTGGGATTGCGTATGATAAACGGAATAAATGCGACAGATGTTAAAAACCCTTTCGATGTTAAAATAAAAAAACTTATAAGGGGTGGCTTGTTAACCCAAAAAGGTGATAATATCACCTTAACACCAAAAGGTATAGACCTTTCAAACACCGTTTTTTCTGAAATATTGTAAAGGAGCAGCTATGGAAAAACTACAACAAAAACTAGGCATAAAATCACCGCAAACATTAAAAATCATTGCTATTGTTTTTGTTGCGGTTATTTTTGTTTTGGGCGTGGTTTTTGTTGCTATGCAACGTATCCTAAGCTCTGACCCAATCACAATAATTAGTACAGAATCACCCGAGGGTGCCGCCGAAAATACAGCAATCGAAATTATAACCGAACCACAAATGCTAATGATACATATTTCTGGACACATAACAAACCCTAATGTCTACGAATTTGAACAAGGCGCAAGGGTAATAGATGCCGTAAACGCCGCAGGCGGTTTAACTGAATACGCCGACGAAAATTCAATAAACCTAGCAGATTTTTTATACGACACACAACGCATAATAGTCTTTGGCATAACAGACAATGCACCGCACGCTACATCAGGCTCTAACGCAAACACTTCGTCATCTTCTGCGGGCAGTTTAATAAACATCAACACCGCCACAACAGACCAGCTTATGACACTGAACAACATCGGCGAAAGCCGTGCACAAAATATAATAAACCATCGTACTGCACGAGGTGGGTTTAGAAACATTGAGGAATTAATGAATGTGACAGGCATAGGTGAAAGCATTTTTAACGGCTTGCGTGATAGAGTAACCGTGGGAGGTAATTAAAAAAATGGCAAATCGTATATTATTAGTAGATGATGAAAAGTTGATAGTAAAAGGTATAAAATTTGGGCTAGAACAAGATGGCTTTGTTGTATATGCTTGTCACGATGGAGAGGAAGCGTTAGAGCTTGCAAAAAAACATAATTTTGACCTTTTGGTACTTGATATAATGTTGCCGAAGCTCGACGGGCTAGATGTATGCCGTGCCGTGCGGGAATTTTCAAATGTCCCCATAATAATGCTAACCGCCAAAACAGAAGATATGGATAAGATAATGGGGCTAGAATACGGTGCAGACGATTATATAACAAAACCCTTTAATATTTTAGAACTTAAAGCCCGTATTCGTGCTATCTTGCGCCGTAGCAAACAGCGTGTTACAATGGATATGCAAATAGAGGAGCCCGAAGAAAGCAACGCACTTGCTGTACGCGGACTTCGTGTTGATTTAAGCACACGCAAGGTTGCCGTAGAGGGCAAAGACATAGCCGTAACCGCAAAAGAATTTGATTTATTGGAGATTTTTATATCAGAAGCCGAGCGTGTTTTTACCCGTGAAGAGCTACTTCAAATTGTTTGGGGATACGATTATCCTGGTGACGTACGCACGGTAGATGTTCACGTGCGCCGCCTACGTGAAAAAATAGAAATAAACCCGAGCCAGCCAAAATACATCCATACAAAATGGGGCGTGGGTTATTATTTTAGATAAAAGTTGCTGTATTGTAGGGACACCATATAGGTGTCCCTATGTCAATGCAATCTCGCTCCTCTTAACGCCAAGGTAGCGTTCCCCACAACGGCAAACCTGGCCATTGTTCTAAATTGCGATAGCGGGTTATCTCGTACTCGTCCTGCATATATTGTGCAGGTATAGGTTCGCCAGATAGCATATGGGTTACATCAAGCCTTGCACGGCGCATACGTTCTATGTCCTGCGGGCGCAAATCCGGCGTTGCTTCGCCGCTATCCACACGGCGTAAAGTTTGCTCTATCGGTAGCACGGTAAAATCTAATCCGCTACGGGTTGGGTCGTGTTGGCGTACCCAAATCGGGCTATAGCTTGCTGACGCAATTGTCGCCTCACCATCATCCCAACGCTCAAATTCAAGATAAAACACTGCCGATGTTTCACGTGGTTGTGTACGTTGTGCCGACACAAAATTAGCCATAGAATAGGCAATAAATGCACGGCGTATTGTACCGTCTTCATTAGTTACATAAACAAATTCGGCAGGCAACAGCGTATGCGGATGGTGCGACATAATAATATCTGCCCCAGCTTCAAGCATAAAATGTAATGTGCGCATCCAATTAAACCAACGCCCGTCTGTGGTATGGTTAAATGTATCCCATCTGTGTCCAGCACCCACCTGTCCCATTGTCCCATAATATTCCAAGCCAATATGTGGCGACATCACTATAAAATCGGGGTTTAAAGCCCTTGCCCTTGCAATGCTGTCCCGTATCAAATCATAGTCAATCGTATGTTGCTCTACCAAATCGTGGTATATAAATTTAACCATATAGTTATGGCTTCCCAAATCAATACCATTTGCGGCATATGTCATACTTATAATGGCGAAGGTAAAGCCGTTTACCTCTACCATTGTAACCTCGTAGCGGTCTTCGGGTTCTAAAAATGTGCCTGTAAAGGCAAGTCCTGCCTCGTTTAGAAGCTCAATAGTAGAGCGAACACCCGGTACAAAATCATCAAAAGCGTGATTGTTTCCTGTCGTTACCATATCAAAGCCCGCATTTACCAAGGCATCAGCCATAGACCCCGGAGTGCGGAAAAGCGGCCAGCCCGCATAACCACGATGCGATGGCACAAGCGTCGTTTCCAAATTGCCGATGGTAAAGTCTGCCCCTTGCAAAAACGGTGCTATATATCGGAATTTATAATTAAAATCATACACCCCAGGCGAAACACGTGCGGCGTTAAGTTGTTCTTGATGTACCATAATATCACCAACAAAAGCAAGGCGGGCGGTGTGTAGCACAGGCTCGGGTTCTGTTGGTGGCTCGGTTGGTGGCTCTGTAACGGGTTCTGTTGGTGGCTCGGTTGCTTGCGAAATATATAACGTTTCCTCACCGTTACCCTGCCTATTAGCCATAGCAAATATCGCCACGGCAAGCGCAATCGACAAAACCGCCACAGATGATAATATAATTATAATTCTTTTGTTTGACATATCAACCTCCATTATTTCTTGTTATCTATTATCTCGTTTTATAGAATACAGCAGTTCTTGCACATCTTTTTTGCCATTTTTATAGCTTCGCAATCTATCGCCGTTCTCAAAAGTAAGCCCTATCTTTTCCATAACCTTAATTGATGCGGCGTTGCGGTAATCGCAAGTAGCAATCACCTTTTCTGCGTCAAGCACATCGAAAGCAAAACTAAGCACAGCTTTAGCTGCTTCGGTAGCATAACCTTTGCCCCAATGGTCTTTACGAACAATCCACCCAATCGACACAACCCCACCATCCTCAATATTAGCGGATGTTGCACCGATATGTTTGTCATCCAGCAAAATAGCAAATTCATAGGCTTTTTGATTATCGCTTTCCCATTGTGATGATGCCCAAGCCAAAAATGTTGCTGTATCTTCCAGCGTTTCATTTGGCAAAAACTCTATAAATTCGCTATTTTCGGGGCAGCTTGCATATTTATGTGTCGTTTCCAAATCGCTTTCTTTTAAAGGACGCAAAGCAAGCCTTTCGCTTACAATTTTAGTCATATTGCACCCCTTTCTACCATCTATTGCATATCGCTTTCACCGTCATAAATATAAATATGCCCGCCAGAAAAATATGCGTTAAAACCAAGCTGTCTGAATAGCAAGACAGGCAAATAAACAGCAAAATCATCCTCTGCATCCATAAAAGTGTCGTTGGCACTTACGGCAACCACATCATCACCAAAAGCAAGGTAGTTAAGCATATTAACTTCAACACTAATCTCATCATTTCTGATTATTAGCATCTGACTACCAGCGGAAATAATATCCATCAAGTCCAAATAATTTGTTACAACAAAAGGCACGTGGGTTGGAAAATCGTAACCATCCGCTGTATAAAAATCATACTCGACACCCACACCATTTACAATAATTGGATAATTACCCCAATATATGCCATCTTGGTTTTCTTCTGTATTATCTGTACCGCCGCAAGCCGCCAAAACGGCGGCAAGCAGGCTAACTACTATCAATATTTTAAACCTTTTCATAAAACCTCCTGTTATAGTCTTTCAACTTAAGAATACTTCTTAAGTTGAAAGGCACATCCCGCTTTGCGGTCTGCCACAGCATTTGTGTTCCACACAAATGCTGTGAGTCGCTCACTCAACTCAAGCTTGCCACAGGGCTTCGCTCTGCGCAATCTTAAGTTGGTTCGCTATATAAAAATTATTTGCGTGCTTTTACCAAGAAAGATGCAACGTGTACGCCTTTTGTGCCACGCCCAAAACCTGCGTCTGCGCCGTTTGATGTTGCAATCTCTGGCGTTATTTGCGTACCGCCTGCTATAAATGTCAACTTATCACGCATACCCATCTCACGTGCAAGACGGTCGATGTTCGATATGTTTTTGTAGTGAATATCATCGTGTGATATTATGGTGGATGCTAATATTGCGTCTGCATTAAGCTCTATAGCGGCATTAACCAGTTTTTCAACAGGTACAGATGTACCAAGATAATGCACTTTTATGCCGTATTTTTCAATACCGCCATGCTTTATGTCTATGATTTCACGCAATCCAACGCTATGTTCGTCCTGCCCTATCGTCCCACAAACCACCGTCATTGGACGGGCGGCAATAGCTTCAAAAATCTCATCATCGTGCAAAATATCAGGCTCTGGCGCAATAACCAGCTTGCTAACATCAATATCAATATTTAGCTTTCCTTTTAGCTCAACCCTCGTACCCTCTGCACCGTGCAAAATCTCACGATGTATAATTTCTGCATCCGCTAGGTTCATTTGCTTCGCCGCTTCTAATGCCGCCGCTTCCGCAACCTTAACGCTTGTTGGAAACATCAAATTAACAAGCACCGTGCCGTCAGCCATCCATTCCATTTCTGGTCGCAAAACACCGCCTGCGTGGTATTTTTCAACAGGTTTCATACGTTCGTAAACATTGTCGGTATCGTCCAATTCGTCAATATATATAATTTTTTCGGGCTTTTGCAATGTGTCGCCATCTATCAGCGCCGCTGGGTTTTCGGGGTCGCCGCCGTATTGCGCCACATTATTATAGCCATAATGTGCGGTAACAGGCGCAAAATAGGTCTTTTCACGCTTATATACGGTATCTGCACCAACGCCGCCGTTTGCATCTCTTGCAATGCCATCGCCGTTACGTTCTGGATACTGCCCGCTGTCCACAAAAAATCCCGCTTGCACAGCATCAAAATATCCTCCACATTCGAGCATTTCTTCCAAAAACAGCACAGCACGCTCTTGTATCTCACGAGCTTTTTCGTGAAGTATCCCCTCATCTTTAAGCTGAACCATATCCATCAGACCATCCATGCCAATTAAAGCCTGCTTTGCGGTTGATAGCGCTTCGACATTATAGATATGCCAAGGCACATTGCGTCCTTCATCAGGGGTTATCGTGGATTGAATATCTGCGCTGGTCAGTTTAGAAATAAGCAAATTTAACACATGGGTAACGGTAGCATCCCTTGTGCTAGATTGTATATACTTTGTATGCATTTGCGCACGCATACGATAGCCTTTAAAAAATTTGCGCAACGCTACAGCATAAGGCAAATCCATAAACAAAGACGGCGCAGGTGCGGCGGTAGGGGGTACGGTCGAAAGACAAATATTTTCCTTCGGCACACCCGCTTTGTAAGAAAAAAGCGAATTAATGGCGTGTTGCACCAAAAGCTCTGGCATTACTTTCCAAGCATCTTTTGCCGTGGCGTTTGCGTTATGCGCCCCGTCAATCTGCGCTTGATTCGCCCAAGCAATTAATTTCTTAGCCTCGCAGGCATCAACGAAAGAACGCACCATATTAATATTGCGGTAAATTACATTATACTGCGGGTCTTGGTGTACGCCATTTACGCCTTCTTCTGCAAACATAACGGCAATATCCGGTCCAGCCACACCGCTGACATACGAATGATAGTTAATAGGTCTGCCAACTTCATCCTCTATCATATCCAAAGCCTTACGTTGCGCCCGCACCTGTTTACGGCTGATAGGCACACCGCCAACACCTTGCGGCGTTCCTTCAATAAGCCCTTCAAAATGGCTTTGTCCCGCCGTACGTATAACCATAATATGGTCTGCACCGTGATGTGCCGCCATTCTCATTCTGCGTATGTCATCCTCAAAACGTCCGCTGGCTATTTCTGTAGTAATAACAGGCATCGGTTGCGGGTCTATATTGTTAAAATGATGTGCGGTTACAAGAGGCACGCTTTGTGCAAGCGGCTTTGAAGCATCTTTATAGGTAAACTTATCCATTTGCAAATCGGGTGCGGCTTCACGCCAAGTCCATCCCTTGCGCCGTGGACGATAGTTTTCCAAATCCTGCAAAATTTCTTCTATGTTTAATTTTTTATTAGGCTCAATCATAATAACCTCCGTAAATTTATTAAGACTTCGGCACACCAATTACTATCGAATATACTGTAAATTCATTTTCGCCATCCACCTTTAAAACTCTATCACATAACTTTTGGTCAAAAGCGGCAATAGGGCAAGCCCCAGCACCAATTGCGGCGGTAGAAAGCACGGCATTTTGCCCCAAATGCCCAAGGTCGATAAGGATAACACGATGGGCAAGCTCGCCATAACGCCATTCTGCTTTATATGGCACAGATGTAACAAAAAGTACGCATTGTGCAGTTTTTACCCAATTTTGCTCTGCAAGCATATTGGCAAGGGTTTGCTCGTAGTCTTCTATCGCACCCAAAAATTCAATAGTAACCACCTTTTCGCCCACATTTTCTACTGGCAAATAGTGATATACGCCCGCTTCCAGCCCATCAATATTGCGTACAACAACATAAAGCTCGAAAGCATGGCGTGCGCCGCCCGACGGAGCTTTCCGCAATGTAGCCACATTATTTGACGCATATGATGTAATGCCAAAAGTAGAATATAGCAAAAATGCCAATTGCGCCTGCGACATTTTTGCATCTTCATCAAAAACACGTACGCTACGGCGTTTTTCAATTAGATTTTGAAAAGAATCGTCCAAAGCAACATCGTCAAAACTAGGCAATGTAATTAATTTTCCCGTTGCTTTTTTACCATATGGCGGTGCTTCGACACCAATTTGCTGGTCAGACTTTCTCATTCCTCTGGAAAAATTCGGGCATTTCATTGCGTTACGGTTTTCCTGTATTTTGCTCATCTTTATATCCTCCAAAAATTAGTTCACCACTTTTAAGGCGTTTTCTACTTCTTGCCAATATTCTCCATCCGCTAAAGCCAATCCCGCCGCACGAATATCTATATCCTTCATCTTAGCAAGTTTATAGACGGCGTGTCCTGCACCATAGCCCAAAAGCCCACGTTCCTCACATTCTGTTACAATCTGCGCCACTTCTAAAGAGCTAAAACCCATACGCAAAAGCACACTGCGCTCTATAGCGGGCGTGGTATTTTCATAACCCAATACAAGCAATGGGTCAACCACTTTTTCTGTTAAGCCCCAAAATCTTTCTTTCAACTGCTCGTCCGACAAGTCCGCCAAATGTGCCCGTCGTACACTAAAATCATCTTCCCGTTTCATAAAAACCCTCCTTGATTTTAAATTTGCGCCAAATAGTTAACTCTTATTTTCCCATTCCTTATAAACTTTCTTAATACTTTGATAATTAGAAGTTTCTGACAGAATTAATTTGCTCGTTACTTCATTTTCTGCTAAATTTCGTATTTCAGAGCGATACATATCTCTAAAGCTAATTTTGTCAATTTTACCCTCTATGTACTTTTGGCAAGCCTCGTCATATGCGTTTAAATGCCTTTCAAGAGCGGTTTTGCGAAAATCAATTACTGCATTTTTCATTTCGTCCCCTCTTAACACTTCAATAACTTTCAAATCAGCCTCCGCTAACTGTTTTCTGGTTTCTTCAACCAACGCTCTTAATTGAATTTCTGTTTGTGCCATTACGGTTTTATTTGCTTTTCTTGATGACCTGCCTGCCCAAATTATATCAAAAATATTTTAATACAATATTTTACACGATATTTTGTACAATGTCAACACAAAACTGCGCAACCCTCTGCGTATCAAGATTAGTTTCTTGCGCCAAAAATTCTATATCCTGCTCGGTCGGTTTTACATCGTTTGGTAGCTTTGCAAGATTATTGCGTATTAGCGACTTCCGCAAATAATCCATATCAACATCTTTCGGAGCAATAAGGCTTGGCTCTTGTGGTAGAATAATATTCTTACCTGCCACTTCATCGGCAGGGTCGCCAAAAACTATCTCTATACCATTTTGGCGAGCAAAAGATAATTGCGAATTAATATGCTTGCCAGCCCCTGTATATTCGGTTTCCTGCACAACGACAATGGCATCTTGCGGCAGGGTTTGCGCAATGGCAAATGCGGCGGCGAGCGATGTATTGCCAGCAGGACCACGTTCCAACCCCTCCAATTGTGCCAAAAGCTGTGTCATATAAAACACCTCGCCTTGGGAAACGGTTACATATTTATCCATATATCGCAGCGGTCGGGCGGCAGACCGTGGCATATCACTGCGGTCTGGGTTAGTAGCAAAAGGCACACCAAAACCCGTATGTCCCGTTGTAAAAGACTTGCGGTTAAAATGCCCGTCGCTTGCCATATGCAAGCCCTTTAGGTTCACAGAAGCCCCAATCATAAGCGGTCGGCAGTTTTCACGATACAACCCCCTTGCCGTACCTGTTATATTGCCACCGCCAGCGTGGGTTGTTACCACCACATCGGGGTCTTTGCCTGCTATTTGTCGGGTTTGACGGGCAATTTCTGCACCCAGCGTTTCTACACCCGCAATGCCAAAAGGTGAATATAAGCTAGCCGCAAAAAATCCCGTTTCTTCAAGCACTGTTAGGTATTTATAAAACAGCTCTGGACCAACCGTCATCTGTATTACTTCTGCACCAAAAGCCTCGCATTTACGGGTTTTCTCCAAAATCTCCGGCTGTCCAACCTTGCGGCTGTCATATGTTTCTTGAACAATAATGCATTTCAAGCCAGCCTTTGCCGCCTGTGATGCAACTGCCGCACCATAATTACCGCTGGTTGCCGCCGCAACACCTTTAAAACCTAGTTTTTTTGCCGTATGTACCGCAATGCTTGCACGCCTATCCTTAAAAGAGCCGCTGGGGTTAGCCGCTTCGTCTTTAATAAAAATACGTGCGCCAAAACCGCTTTTTGCAACACTTCTTGCCAAAGAGGTGATATTGTGCATTTCCCACATCGGCGTATCGCCAACACCTGTATGACGCTGTATTGCCGTAATTTCGTCTAAAGATAAACCAACCGCCGACATCATCGCTTCATAATCAAAACTGATATGCTCTTGCTCAAACGCCGCAAAATCAATACCTAGCGAATGTCGTAAAATATCCGCCTTACGTGCCATTACATCCGCATAAGAATTATTTTTCATCATCAAAACCCCCGATTTGCGCCATTTCGGGTATATATTGCCCGTAGTCTAATTTGGTTATCGGTTCGACTTCTTCCAAAATCCCGCTTTCAATCCGACCCGATGCGGTAACAATCTCTGCCATATGCCCAATTTCACTGTCACGTGTAAGTTTTCCCTTACACCACATTAAAAGCGGCGTGGCGGCGGTATCTTCAGGTATGCCCACCGCACGCTCGCCAATATCCAAAATCGTTGCTTTAATCTGCACATATGTGCCTCTTTTTACCATAAACATCACCTCAAAAACCTAACGTGTACAATCATCTCGTCAACCACTTTATATATTGCTATAACGTGGCTTTCGCCGTCATTGCCAGCTCTGCCCGTAACCCTTTCTTCATCGAGCACATAATTACCCACCACGGTACGGCTAACAAGATTGCAATGAAGATTAGGCGAATTTTCAAACATATTTTTGTAGGATATGTGCATTGCTTCCCAGCCCTGTAACAGCATCTTGCCATCCCCATCTTCGCAAACACAATCTTCGTGAAAATTTGCCATAAACCCGTCAATATCTCTGTTATTATATGCTTCAAGCTGTGTAACAACTGGCTTTAAAATGCTCATATCTTATGCCGCCCTTTCTAATTAAGTCCGCCGTGGAATGTTTCTATAGCGTCTATGCGCCAGCCGTCTTGTGTCCACATAAAATCTATCAAATACATACCTGTTTCGCCCCAAGCGTGCCAATGTCTAGCGTCTGGAACTATAGCGGAAAAACTGTTTGACGTAAACATTCCGACCCTAATATTATCTGTCGCCAAAGCCCAAAGCGTAACAAAATCAGCGGCAAGACGGTGCAATACGCCATCAATCTCCACATAAAACGGCATTTCGTCATTAAATAACATAGGTTCAATAACGGTGTCAACAAAATTTTGCGTAAACACCGCCAAAAACACATTGTATATGTCCTGCGTTGATTGAATTGGGTGGTCAGCAGGTGTTGCACGGTAATAATGTCCTCCGCCAAATTCTACCATTTCATCCCCATATATAAGCCCTGAAACAATCAAGTCCATAACCTCGTTAAAAGGCTGATTAATGTCAACAACAATTTGCTCTGCTTCGTCAATAGGTATGCGGTATGTCAAATCCCAATACGCCGTTTGTGTATCTTGCACAACATTTTCCGCCTCGCAAGCCGCTAAAAATAACGTAATAACAACGATTGCCGCAACTAATAATCTATTGCGCAATTTTCTTGCCCTCCTTAATTAGCTTGCGATAATCACCCATTATTACACGTGGTACTGGTATATCCAGCATAGAAATAAGACCAGCGTCAGCATTAATTACTTGCGGAATACAGTTTACAGCCATTGCTATTGTACCCAAACCGCCTTCTATTTCTGGGGTTATTTGCATATTAACAGGCGGTGTGCCTTCCAATACAACATAATCCCCTGTATCAACACCTGCCATTTGTGGCTCTATTTGTTGCGGGTGGTACATATCAATAATAGTTTCGCCATCACGCTTGCCTTGTGCGGTCATATTAACACCAGCCAATGTGCCAGCGGCGGCAAAGCCATAGGGCGATTTACGGTCAACTTCGGTTAAGATAGGTTGCATTTGTTGGGTAAATTCGTCAATTTCAAGACCCATACCTGCGGCAATCATACCTATGCTTTCTGCAAAGCCAACATGCCCCGCCAATTCGCCTTTTGCGTTTTTTTCTGCAAATACTTGTGGTGTTATGCCTACGCCTTGTTCTTCCATAACCGTTGGGCCAAAGGGCGATAGAGAGTTTACACGTCTGCAAGTAACCTTTTTCACATCTATCATACAAGCGGAAAGGATGACAGCAAGCAAGTCCATAACCAAGCCAGGGTTAATGCCTGTACCAAGCACAGAAACGCCATTTTGTTTTGCAAGAACATCCAACTTTTGTGCAAGCTCTGGTTCGCCTGCCCAAGTCCAGCTCATTTCTTCGGCAATGGTTATAACATTTACGCCTTTTTCGATAAGATTTTCTAATTTAGGATACGCCTTTTTAGTAAACGAATCTGTCGCTAAAATCACCAAATCGGCAGATTTTGGCGGTATGGCAACATCAACGTCATCTGTAATAATAACTTTTTTATGGTCGCCGCAATCAATACCCAAAACTTCGCACATACTTTTGCCATTATTGCCACGACCGCAAATGCCTGTTATTTCTATGCCTTTGCGTCCTAATAACGCACGAGCCATACCTTGCCCCATTGCACCAAAACCCCATATTGCTATTTTCACATTTTGCATAATTATCCTCCGTAAATTATATTTTATAGCGAACCAGCTTAAGATTGCGCAGAGCGAAGCCCTGTGGCAAGCTTGAGTTGAGTGAGCGACTCACAGCATTTGTGTTCCACACAAATGCTGTGGCAGACCGCAAAGCGGGATGTGCCTTTCAACTTAAGAAGTATTCTTAAGTTGAAAGGTTTTAGTCCTGTAATTGTCATTGCGGACTAAACTGCAATCCCGCCAATTGCACATTGTATAAGGGATTGCGGTCGAGTCCGCAATGACATATTTAACTTTTGCAATGTTTATACAACTATCTACCAATAGTCGCCACCAAAACGGCTTTTATTGTATGCATTCTATTTTCTGCTTCGTCAAATATAACGCTATGACGGCTACGGAAAACTTCGTCCTCTACCTCACGAATATCGTAACCAAGCTCCATTTGTTCTTTGGCAAGTTTTGTTTCAAAATCGTGGAAAGCAGGCAAGCAATGCAAGAACAAAATATCGGGGTTGCCTGTTTTCTTTAGCATTTCGGTAGTTACACGATATGGCGTAAGCAATTTAACACGCTCTGGAATTTGGTCTTCTTCGCCCATAGATGCCCAAATGTCGGTGTAGATAACATCTGCGCCAACAAGGCAGCTTTCGTCCGAGCTTACTTCAATAGTGCCGCCTGTTTGTGCCGCAACGGCACGGGCTTCGGCAAGCACATTTTCGTCCACCTGCATAGAAGATGGTCCATATGCCACATAGTGCATACCCATTTTTGCACAGCCATACATCCACGCATAGCTCATATTATTGCGAATATCGCCGCAGAACACTACTTTTACTTTGTTAAGGGGTTTTGCGCAATGTTCTTCAATAGTCATTAAATCTGCCAAAATTTGTGTTGGATGGTCTACATCTGTCAAACCGTTGTAAACAGGCACGCCGCTATATTTTGCCAAATCTTCTACCACTTGTTGTTTAAAGCCACGGTATTCTATGCCATCATAATAACGACCTAAAACCTTTGCGGTGTCTTCAAGACTTTCTTTTTTACCCATTTGCGAGCTTCCGCTGTCAAGGAAGGTAATATTGCCGCCTTCGTCATAAACAGCCACCTCGAAGGCACATCTTGTGCGGGTTGATGTTTTTTCAAACAACAACACTACATTTTTACGTAACAAACTATCACCAATGATGCCTGCACGCTTTTTTGCTTTTAAGTCGTGCGACAAGTCGAGCAAATAGCGGATTTCTGATGTGGTAAAGTCCATCAATGTTAAAAAACTGCGTCCTTTTAAATTTACTGCCATAGTAATTTTTCCTCCAAATATGTTTATATTTTATTCATTCCAAATTGCCTCATTATGCAACCACAAATTATATCTTGGATAACAGCCGCCCCGCATACTTTCCCAAATAAAAGTGTGATATTGTACGCCGTTTTGGTCTATAAACCTTATGCCACCACGAGGATGAAGATAATGCTCAAAAGCCACATTAAGAACAATTGCTTCATTAGGCAAAAGTTCGTCTATGGCAAGCACAATTTCATCTAAATCGAAATCTATTATAGCATCAGGTATAAGCGACACAAAGGCAAAATCTGTTATTGGTTCATCTGCCCACAAAACCAGCGTGTCATAAAAATCCGTTTCCCATTGCAAAAGTGTTGCTTCGTAAACAATGTCAAAAGAAGCAATAAACGCATCGTCAGCATCCAACCCAAATTCACGCATATTAAGCGGCGGTGTTGGTATTCGTAAATCCTCACCAATGTAATGGTCGCCGCAAATTTCGCAAATTTCGCCAACAAGTGCAGTATCTTCGTTAATGTCTTTTATGCATCCAGTAAATATAACCAAGGTCAGCAAAGCAACGCAGATATAATATTTTTTTCACATTAGTCCCCCTATTCCCTTATTAATGGCATAGACATACAACGTGGACCACCCCTGCCGCGGGACAGCTCGGCAGAAGGCACTTCTAGCACGGTTATGCCTTTGTTGCGCATTATTTCGTTTGTTATTTCGTTACGGTTGTAGCATACAACAACGCCTGGTGCTACCGCTAGGGTGTTTGCGGCATCGTTCCATTGCTCTCTTGCCGCCGCTAGGCTGTCGTTGCCGCCGCAACGTATAAGCTCGACCGTATCAAGCTCAAGATATTTTGCAAGGAATTTATCCAGCGGCAAATCACATTCTTCCACCGCATAATCACCGCCTTCTTTTTTCTTGATAACGTGATGCGGTCGTATGTTAAGCATTGTTTCGGCATAAAGCACAAATTTGTTATGGTCAACCTGTGTAAAGATTGTATCAAGGTGCATACAAAAACGTTCGTTTGGAATTTGGAATACCAAAATTGTGTCGATTGTTGCCTCGTCATCAGCAAAAATGCTTTGCGCCAAAAATTCGATAGCGGCGGGATATGTACGTTGCGAAACGCCTATTGCAAGCACCTTGTCGCTTAGATTTAAAATATCGCCGCCTTCTAGCGGAAAAGCCCAATGTTTTTTATAGTAGAATTTTGTTTTGTAGGCATAATCTGGATGGTGCCTGAAAATGTATTTGGTAAAGATGGTTTCACGGTTGCGGGCGGCAAAGCGCATATGGCTTATTGCAACACCGTTGCCTATTGTCGCCATTGGGTCGCGTGCAAAATATAAATTGGGCATTGGATGGGTTATAAACTGCATTTCGGACGGTTTTAATGCGCCCAGCTTTTTATCTTTTCCAAAAATATCTGCGCCGACTTCTGCAAGCGTCAAACCGTGCATTGCCTTTTTAATGATGGTTTCTTCGTCAAAACCTAAAAAATATTCTACCAAAGCGTCTTTGTATTTACCTACAAAAACGCCGCTGTCCGCCACAAGCTCTGACACGAAGTCGTATTTAACTTTTACATTGCTTTTTAAAGCCTGCGTTGCCAAATCTGCCGTATACACCACCTCTACACCTTGCCCACGCAACACATCTGCAAAAACATCGTGCTCTGCACGAGCCACCGTTAAATGTGGTATCTCGTCAAACAGCAAATCCTCCATTGTATCGGGAATAATGCGTGATAATTCCTCGCTTGGTCTATGCAATAAAACCTTGCGCAACTTGCCTATTTCGCTTTTTACTGATAATGCGTTATTCAAAATATCCCTCCTTAGTAATTATAATTTTTTAAAGCATTTGGTTTTATTTAAATTATTTTTTGAACAAAATTCGGGGTTGATATTTTTCTCATATTAGCGTATAATATAAAGAGATTAACTTGTGAGGGACTAACAATGCGTTGGCTAAGCCAGTAAGACTACTTTATTAGTCGAGAATTCGTCTTGCCCGGGGTTAATCTTTTTATTTTCCATACTCCTGACCATAATATGCTATCGCAAATTCTAACAGTTCATCAGAGTATTTCTTCACTTTACCATTTCCATTGTTGATAACTTCTAAAGCCATCAAATAGGCTTCTTCGGCTTTTTTCAAAAGAGCATTTATATATTCGTCCAAATTATTGCCGTTTGATTTCATCACGCTATATCCTCCCCTTTTATTCTTCACTTGTAACGGCTTTGCCTTTCCATTTGCCCCGCAAAAGCCGTGGATAGAAGAAGGCAGAGCGTGCGACCCAATCCAAATACATTGCGACCCAAACGCCTATTATACCCATACCAAAGACAATACCTAATATGTAGGCAAACAGCAGGCGCACCAATATCATTGTGCTGATGGATACCACCATTGGGTATACCACATCGCCCGTAGCACGCAAAGCCGCAGGAAGGGCAAAAGACGACGGCCATAGAAAAGGCGCAAGGACAATATATGTTACAAAAACTATTGGCAGATATTCCATTGTTTCGGGCGATGGGTTAAAAAGGGCGAAAATGGGGTTGCGGAAGATGATAAGGACAACACCCAATGCGGCAAAAAATATGCCGCAAACCACCATAGAAAATAGAGATGTGCGTACAACGTCATCTTCTTTGCCACGCCCAATGCGTTGCCCGATTAAAATCATAGCACCTGTAGAAAACGCCATACCAGGTACATTTACAAAGTTCATTATAGAAAAACCTATTGTGTTTGTGGCTATTGCCGCTGTGGACATAGATACTATTATTACAGCAGTTATAAGGCGGCCTGCTTGAAATAAGCCACTTTCAAAGCTGGTTGGCAAACCAAAGCGCAATATTGCCTTTTGGCGTTTAAAATCGGGCAAGAAGTATTTAATTTTGTTAAGGCGTATGCCCCTTGCACGTTTGACTATATACCAAGTTGATGCTAAAAGCCCAAATACCTTTGCCGCAACTAAAGACCAAGCCGCACCATATATGCCAAACGACGGTATGGTGACAAAGCCTAAATCTAAACCTTGTATCAATATAAAGCCTAATATTAGGTTAATTACATTCATTATCACAGAAATTATCATCGGCGCAAATGTATCACCAGCACCACGTATAAGACCAAACATTGTAAGCGTTACCGCCACAACAGGATATGAAAAGTTGATTATGGTTAAAAAGGTTCTGGCGGCATCCATTACGTCTTGCTCTGCATTGCCAAATAATGCATTTAAAATACTATCCCTAAACACAAGTATGACAACAAACATCACCAGCGAAAAAACAACAGATAGCATAACGGCTTGACCGCCCGCACGTTTTGCGCTTCGCCTATCATCCCGCCCTATGTACTGCGCCACAACAATTGTGCCGCCTGTGGTTAATGCCGCAAACAAAGCAAGTATTAAATGCGTAATACTATCTACCATACCCAAGGCGGATGTTGCCGCTTCGGAAACATAGGAAATAAGCATAGTCGAAACCATACCCATAACAGAAACCGATACGTGCTCTATTGCCATTGGCAACGAGATACGCATTAATTCTTTTGTTCTTGTTTTAATCTCTGCTCTGCCCAATATTCGCCCACCAATCGTAGTTATTATTACTATTGTAACACGCCAAATGAATAAAATCAAGATGTGGACAGTAAAATTTAATAAAGATATTTGCGGAGGAAATTTGTTTATGATGCGTATATACGAAATGCGGCAAAAGGAAATTATTAACATAAAAGACGGGACACGTTTTGGCTTTGTTGCGGATTTAGAAATTGACACAAAAGAAGGTAAGATTAAAAAAATAATCGTGCCAGGTCCTGCCCGAGTTTTCGGCGTTTTTGGGCGTGATACAGAATACGCCATACCTTGGGGCGATATAAAGCAAGTAGGCGACGATATAATTTTAGTAGACGTTGACCCTGATGATTGTGTTGAAGAACTGTAAAAGATGAGATTGTTTGTTAGTTGCAAATGTGGTATAATGGTATAGTGGAAAATTGGACGAATATCCGTCCAATTTTTATTTGTAACGAAATTGATTATATATCGTATACATTTGTGTAGAGCTTGCAAGCAGAAACATCTACGCAGAAAGGAGAGCAATATGGAAATCATCGCTTTTGGATTGCGGCAAAAGAATGAGAAATTCAAACCCCTAATGGATGAGTATACTTTAGAAAGCGTATATAATAAGCATTATAAAAATGTGTATAATTATATTGCTTTTCGCATTAATAATCATCACGACACAGAGGAGCTGGCAAGCCAAACCTTCGAGAAGGTTATTAAAAGTTGGGGGCGGTATAACCCCGCAAATCCACTTGAGGCTTGGATAATAACTATTGCTAAAAATGTAGTTACGGATTATTTTCGCAAAAATGCACGGCGACAGTTTATTAGCTTTGACAGCTTGGTGCAAGCCATTTCTCCAAACCGTGAGCCGGAAGAAATTGTGGTAGCTAGTGAGGAAAATAGGGCATTGATGATGGCGATGACAAGGCTAAAAGATAAAGAACGCCAGATTTTATCAATGAAATTTGCAACCGAGCTTAAACATAGTGAAATTGCCAATATTTTAGGCATTGGCGAAAATAATGTGCGGGTTATTGTCCATAGGGCTTTGAAAAAACTGCGAAATCTTTTAGAGGAGGCTGAAGGCGATGAAAGTAAATAAAACCGAAAGCGATAATGATTTTTTGGCAAGATGTAAAAATATAGATTTTGCGGCGGAAGTTAACCACGCTCAAAATCTTGAAAGCCTAAAAGCAAAATTAAATTATAAGGAGCGAGCAGATATGAAAGAAAGAAAATTTAAAAAACCCGTGGTGTTGGCGGCGGCTGTTATTGCGGCTATAATGTTACCTGTGGTGGCTTTAGCGGCGGGACCTATTTGGAGATATTTAGAGACACGTGTATTACAGGGCGAAGAATATATTAATCATTTTGCTGTGCGGGATTTGGGTGATGGTGTTGCTGTCTCTGAAATTGAGTTTAACGAAAACGCAAACGGCATACGGGGACCGATTAGAGTTGAAATAGAAGGTAGAGAGCATACTTTGTTAGACACTAGCGTATTTACCGATTTAGATGAGGCTTTAGAACTTTTTGCCCACGATAATTTACCAACTCCAACATATTTAGCTGGTTTTGATTTTGTGTCTGCTATATTCAGTGTTTGCCCGATACGCAACCCGCAAGAACCAATGGCAAACCGCCATATGAATTTAGCTTACACAATGGGCAATGCAACCTTGGGCATAACTGTAGCATATTTTGAAGAAGGCGAAGGTTTTGAAATGCCTTTTTGGGGCGAAAATTTGCAAGAGCTTGAAATTAATGGGCATTATGCACGCATAGGCAATGGCTTTTTAGGCATAACCATTGATGATGTAATGTATATAATAAGCGGCTTAAATATGGACGGCACAACAGATATAGATGATGAAACATTAATCGCCATTGCAAAATCTATACAATAATTATTAGTGCTTTAATTATAACAGGCAACCATTTTGGTTGCCTGTATTTTTTTCTTTACTTTTCGTGTAAAATCGTGTATAATGAAGCGAAATATTTTATTAATTAGAGGTGTGTTTATGTTACGTACACGTTTTGCTCCGTCGCCGACGGGGTTTATGCATATAGGCAATTTGCGCTCGGCTTTATTTGGCTATCTTTTGGCACGCAGTAGCGGCGGTACTTTTATTTTGCGAATAGAGGACACAGACCAAGCACGCTACACAGACGGTGCTGTTGATAAGATTTATGAAACCTTAGCGGCGGCGGGAATTGTTTGTGATGAAGGACCACATATTGGCGGCGATTTTGTGCCTTATGTGCAAAGTGAACGTAAAGAAAAATATTTGATATGCGCCAAAGAGCTTATTGACAGGGGCAAGGCTTATTATTGCGTTTGTCCAAAGGCAGAAGAAGGCGAGGAAATTGTTTGCGATTGTAAAAATAAGGATATTTCCACGCCTGAAGGTAGTTTTGTAATACGTCATCGTGTGCCAGAAGGCTCTACGACCTTTAACGACCTTGTTTTTGGTGATATAACCGTTGAAAATAGCGAGATAGAAGATATGGTGCTTATAAAATCGGACGGTATGCCCACATACAATTTTGCAAATGTGGTTGATGACCATTTTATGGAAATTACGCATATCACACGTGGTAGCGAATTTTTGGCTTCTACACCAAAGCATAAGTTGCTTTATCAGGCTTTTGGTTGGGATGTGCCCATTTATTGCCATTTGCCGCTGATACTTAGCCCCGATGGCGGCAAGCTGTCCAAACGCAAAGGCGATGCTTATTTTGACGATTTTGTAAAGAAAGGCTTTTTGCCGCAAGCATTGGTTAATTTTATTGCGCTTTTGGGGTTTGCTCCACCTAATAATCCCGATAATAGAGAGATTTTTACGTTGGACGAGCTTATAAAGGTTTTTGACGTTAAGGGTTTAAATAAGTCCCCTGCTACATTTGATTTGCAGAAGTTGAAATGGATGAATGGTGAATATATTAAGGCTTTGCCAATGGATGAATTTTTGGCATTGTCAGCAAAGCATACTGGCAAACCCGCTGTTTTTGCAGCTATGACAAAAGAGCGTATCCACACATTTGACGAAATTCCTGCTATGCTTGATTTTGTTGATAATTTGTCAGATTATGATGTTTCGCTTTTTGAAAATAAGAAAAATAAAATTGACACAGCCACAGCAAAAGAAACTCTAGCAAAATTATTATCTGTAATAGAAAACTTACACGTGCAAGATTTTACTATCGAAAAGCTAAAGCAAACATTATCCGATTTTGCAACTGAGCATAGCCTAAAAACTGCACAGGTGCTGATGCCTTTGCGTGTTGCGTTAAGCGGTAAAGAAACTTCACCGGCAGGCGCAACAGAGCTTTTGGCGGCATTCGGCAAAGATGAAAGCATAAACCGCATTAAAACCGCATTGAGTAAGTTATTATGTAGAGCTTGTAGCGGATTTTGAAACAAGGCTTGACCGAAACTCCACAGAAAACCGCCTAACCCACAAAAAATCAAAACGCAATTTAGAATGGTCGAACGCTTGGGAGCATAAGATAAACGCCGAAGCTAGAACAGAAAGCAACGACGGTGAAATGGACGAGTTTAAACATTATATAAAAATAGACAACACAAACCTTGCACCCGTTTCAGTGGCTAAAATGATAAAAGAGAGGTTTAATTTGTGAAACAACAACGGAGGACAAATTATGACACAAGAGATTAATAAAATGTTGCAAGATGTGGTGGAGAATGTTGAAAAGGTCATTATTGGCAAGCGGGAAGCTATATTGATGTCTGTTTGCTCGTTTTTATGCGGCGGGCACGTGTTGATAGAGGATATGCCGGGGGTTGGCAAAACATCGCTGGTTGGGGCTATGGCACGGTCTTTTGACGCAACTTTTCGTCGAGTACAGTTTACGCCAGACATTTTGCCGTCTGATATTACTGGTTTTTCTATGTACAACCAAAAAACAGGCGAATTTGAGTATTATAAAGGTGCGGTAATGTCGCATATTATTTTGGCGGATGAAATAAATAGAACAAGCCCGAAAACACAAGCGGCATTGCTTGAGGTAATGGAAGAAAACCAAGTAACGGTCGATGGCACAACCTATGATGTGCCACGACCTTTTATTGTTTTTGCGACACAAAATCCTATTGAATATTTGGGTACTTATCCGCTACCCGAAGCACAGCTTGACCGCTTTTTTATGCGTATTTCACTAGGCTATCCATCAGCTGCTGAAGAAGCAAAGATGCTGTATATGTTTAAAGAACGCAACCCGTTAAAAGAGTTGCAACCCGTGGCGGACGTAGCGCAATTGATAGAGGCACAAAAAGCAGTAGAAAAAGTGCATATGTCCGAAGTAATGAATGATTATGTAGTAAAAATTGTAAGGGCAACAAGGGAACACGAATTAATTGCCCTTGGCGGCTCGCCACGTGCCAGTTTGTGCTTGTTTAAGGCGGCGCAGGCTTGGGCGATGTATAGCGGGCGCGACCACGTCGTGCCAGATGATATTAAAAAAATGGCGGTAAATGTACTGGAGCACAGACTTGTTATAAAGCAGGAGGCAAAACTAAAACGTATGACTGCAAGGGATGTTGTTGAGGAGATTGTTCGTAATGTAAGACATTAGGAGTTGATTATTTTGTTTCGTAATCGTTTTACATATTTGGTTATGGTAGGCGTTGCCGCCTCTCTTGTGTTTTTGTATGAGTCGCAAATGACATATATGGCTCTGTACGTGGTTTTATCTTTGCCTGTTTTGTCTTTGTTGCTTGTTCTAGTATCAAAAAGGCGGTTTTCGGTTATTGGATGGTTAACAGCACCCGATATTTCTAAAGGCGAGCAAACCAAATATATACTTGATATTGTTAATCACAGCTTTATGCCCGCTAGTTCTTTACGTGTGCGGTTTAGGGCTGACCATCCTGCAGTTACTACAGATTTTAAGGATGTATTTTTGCATATCCCCGCTAAAAAATCGAAGCAGATAGAATTTAATGTTTTCGCCAAACACCGTGGGCATTACGAACTTGGGGTTGAAAATATCGTGTTGTATGATTTTTTAGGATTGTTTAAGTTTAGGCAGAAATACAGCAACACAGCGACGCTTGTTGTACGACCGCCCATTGTGGATATAAAACATTTGCCGCTGGTTACAGCACAAAGCGGCACGGAAGATTATCGTGATTTTAGACAACAGGAAGATTATACCGTTGTTTCTGACCTTCGCAAATATCAACCAACCGATGGCTATAAGCGCATACATTGGAAGGTGTCAGCAAAGCGGGGCGAGCTTACAAGTAAGGTTTTTCAGACAGCAAAACGCAATACGGCGGCTTTAATTTTAGACAATAGCAAGATTTTTGACGGCAAGTTTATGCAGTTTGATGAAATGGGTGCATTAGCCGTGGAAGATGCAATGATGGAAGCATATGTGTCAGTTTTATCACAAAGCATAAAACGTGGGCAGGTTTGCAATTTGTTTTATTTGGGCAGTGAAGCAGATGCGGAGTATTCTGCCGATTTTACTTATTTATTTTCTCACGCTTGTGCAATAGAATTTTCTAACTACGAATTTGCCGCTTTTGAGGAGTTTTTAACAACCCTTGCGGCGGCGCAATTGGAAATGGATAATTTAATAATCTTTGTAAAAGAGATTACAGAAGCCGTATTTGCGGCTTGTTCTACCCTTAAAATGTATGGAAATAACGTGATTTTGATATATTTTAAAAATCCAAGCTGGCAACAAGAAAAAATTAAGTTACTGCAAGAAATGAACATAGAGGTGATGCATTATGAAAAGGTTTGATTGGCGCAACGATTTGTTTTTTATAGCCATTGGCACGCTCTTTGTATGGGCTTTGTTTATGGCGATAATTGCGATGACTGAGCTTAATTTTGACCCGCAAACAGCGTTGTTTAGAGCATTTTTTGTAGTGGTTTTGTTGCGCCTTATTGTGTTTAACAAATATACATTGCTTGCGGCTGGCGGTATATTGCTTGTTGCGGCGGCTATTGTTGCTATTGATGTTGCCGTTGTCGCCAATATCGAATATTACGAGCATATGCGTGCCAGCATTTTTGATAATATATCGGACGGCTTACTTGGCACAATGCGCTATATAATGGGTTTTGAAGGCTATATACCACTGTACGACACCATTATCAGTTGGAGCATAACGATAATGCTTGGGGTTTTGGTGCTTACCTTTGGCTACTTATGGTTTAATTTTTATTCGCTTTTGGTGTTGTCTTTTGCTACATTTGCAATATCGCTTACATCCAGCTTTTTTGAATATTACTTGGCGTTTTATGTTTTTATCTTCTGTCTAGTTGCCTATTTGGTAAAACATTTAAATCTACGTAGTTTGGGCGGAAGCAAGTCGTCGCCTTTTGTGCTTTACGCTATGCCGCTTACTGCTTTATGTCTTATTGTTGCGCTTGCTATACCTGCGCCTGCGGCAGGCTCTGCAGAAGCCTTCCGTCAGGGTTTTACCCGCCCGTTTGTTGCTATTAACCACGGCTTGCAATCTATGTTGCATCCTCGTTTTTTCTCGCTTTCACAAACTGGTTTCGGTGGTGGTGGCACAAGACAGCTGGGTGGCGATGTTTCTGTTGATAATGGGCTTGCAATGCGTATTAATCCATCTGTTCGTGGCGACACGCATTATTTAGCAGGTGCGTTTTTTGATGTATACAGCGAAAATACTTGGGATAATAGCTTTCGTGAAGATGTTAGAGGGCTTGACTTTATGGATATTTCCCAAACCCTAGACCAATTTGAACGTGCCACAAGCGCATTAACTATGTGGTCAACAAAGGGGTTTTTTGAAGAAATTGAAAGACTTTCGGATATTATATATGAACAAACCGCTCAAGAAAGGCAAGATTTTGAAGAACATATGCGAATTAATATTGAAGGATTATTACAAAACAACGCTTCAGAAATGGTGTTAAGCGGGGCTTATTCCCAATTGCAACAATATCACGCACAAATGGATATTTTTCATCACAACCAATTAATGGGTGCACTTTCTTTGCAATTTAGGGATTTGTGGTGGTATGAAACCCCATTTAACTTTGACAGGTTTGATGACCTAGATATTTTGATTGGCAGATTACCGTTTTTTATTGGTCTTGATAGGACACTTGCAGAAACTGTTATTGTGCCATTAGACCACGAAAATATTATCATCGAACACGATTTTAGGTCGCAAAGCGTATTTTCCAAAAGCGGAGCAACCATTGGTATTGTGCCGAATGATAGGCGTGTAGAAATGCTGATTGATGGTGGCGGCACAATAACAGCAACAGAGCTTATGCGCCGTGGCGAAGGTTACACCGTACATTTTACACAGGTTGGTGAAAATGTTGACACACATAGAATTTTAGAGGCAAGTTATAGGGGCGTTTTACGCGATGCTTATAATGCTTTGCAATACGCAGTTGATGGCGGTTTTGACGAAAGGCAATTGGATTTTTGGATAGAAACCGAACCTATGGAATTTTTATTAATGGATTTTGGTGCATTGTTGTACGACCAGCTTATTCCTCGTGCGGATTGGATTTTTGATAACTATACCCAATTACCAGACGATTTGCCAATAAGGATAGCGGCTTTGGCGCATTATGTTACACAAGACGCTGAAAATGATTTTGAACGTGCCGTGATGATTACAGAGTTTTTGCGTAGTTTTGATTATACGCTAACACCAGGTAACACGCCAGTTGACAGGGATTTTGTAGATTGGTTTTTATTTGATGCGCAAACAGGATATTGCGTACATTTTGCCACGGCTTTTGTTGTGATGATGCGCTCGCTTGGTATACCTGCACGTTACGTAGAAGGTTTTGCGGCAAACGGCAATGTTGGCATTGACGGGTTTATGGATGTTATCAACCGCCAAGGTCACGCTTGGGCAGAGGTTTATTTTGAAGGTTTTGGATGGTATATATTCGAGCCTACGCCATCTGGCGCAATATTTAGCTGGGATGAATATGTCGTTACCAACATCGTCGAAACCGCTCCAACTTGGGGCGGCACAAGGGATTGGAGCGATTTTGAATTTAGCTCGCCCTTTGTAGAAGGCGGCGAAGAAGATTGGGATAGTGATTTTGTGCCACCGCAAATTAATAATGCACCAACGGATGGTGGCGGAACGCAGGCTCAAGCAGGGCAAAACTTTCAAGAAACAGAGCAAAATGTTTCGCCGCAACCTATGGATATGGCGACATTGCTTATGATTTCGGTATATATCGTCGGTTTGGGGTTGCTTGGATATTTAATATTGCGTATAATTGGCGGAATTTTGCGCCATAAAAGGCTTCGCAAGCGTGATAATAACGCAGTTGTGGTGGCTTATTATACAGAAATGATTAAATATTTATCGTTTTTCCACTATGAAGCAGAAGAGAATGACACGCCGCTCGAATTTGCACAAAAAATCGGTAATCGTATACTATTAGAAAATGAAACAATAAGTATAGAAGACATAGCTTTAATATATTATCGTTCGTTGTATAGTGATAGGCTAATAACAGCCGAAGAACGTAATACAATAGAGTTGGCATTTACCGCTTTGGAATACCGCCTTAAAAACTACGTAGGCGCAGGGCGTTTTTATTTCTACAAATATATTAAAGCGGCATTTTCGTAGGGTGGTATTGTAGCATAATTTGAATTTTGTGTTGAATTATTAGGAGTGTTAAGGTGAAAAGAATTTTACGGTGGGTTGCACGCCGCAGTATGTGGGCTTTTCCGCTGTTTTGCTTGATTTTGTCGGAATATATGAATGTGGCAGGCGGTAGGTTTTGGTCATTTGTTTTTAATATTGTTGTGATATATACAATTTTTGGCGTTATATTGCTTTTATCCAACCGTGCTTGGGTTGCAGGTACGGTTTTGGGTGCTTTGTCGCTTGCTTTTGGCTGGGTTAATTATTTAAAGATTGCGGCGCACGGCGACCCTTTGTTTCCGCTTGATTTTGCAATGTTGCGTAACGCAGGCGAAATTTCGGCATTTTCTGATGGTATGGTTTCAATTGTGCCTTGGTTTTTTTGGTTTTCGCTTGTTATAATTGTTTTTTGGGTTGCGGTATTTTTCTATTTTAAGATACGACTTAATTTCGGGTTGCGTTTTCGTGTAGTCATTGCATCCAGTGTTATATCAGTGGTGACACTTTTGTTTGTCACCAGCGGTATGGCTGGTGTGATGCGGGCGATGGGTATGGACACTAATCCCACACAAGACCAGCATATTAATTATGCGCAAAACGGCTTTATTGGCGGGTTTATGGTTAATTTGATGGGTATGGGTATGCAAACCCCCAACAACTATTCGCAAGAAGCTATAAATGCTATAATATCAGACTTTTCAACAACAAAAACAACAAACGAACCATTTGACATCATTATTGTGCTTAGCGAGAGTTTTTTTGATGTTAGAATACTTGATGGTGTGCAGTTTTACCCTAATCCGTTGCCGAATTTTGACCGTGTTCGTGGTCTTCCCAATGCTTATAGCGGGCTGGTTTATACTAATGCGCTGACAGGTGGCACCATTCGTCCTGAGTTTGAAGTGTTGACAAGTCTTACTACGGATTTTTTGCCTGCTGGGGCATTGCCTTTTGGGATGATGAATCGTCCCATTACAACAAATGTATCGCATTTGCGGGATTTAGGCTATCGCACAATTGGTTTGCACCCTTTTACCAATAGGATTTATAGCCGATACCACGCCTATCCTTTGATGGGTTTTGACAATTTTTTTGCGATTGAACAACTAGAAAAAAAATTTAATTTTGAAATTGACGGTAATTTTATATCGGATGAGTCATTTTTCCCTGTAATTGAGCATTTCCTGGGAGATTATGATGAGCCTAGTTTTATTTTTGCCATAACAATTCAAAATCATCAGCCCTTTACTCCTGTAGATAATCGTGATATAATTATCAATGTGGCAAGCGATACTCTTTCTAGGGGTACGTTAGATGCTGTAAAGTCCTATGCACAAGGACTTTATGCTACAGATAAAATGCTTGGGATGTTAGTGGATTTGGTAGATAATCGTGAGCGTCCGACGGTGTTACTGTTTTTCGGCGACCATTTGCCTAATTTGGGAGGAAATTTAGCGGCTTTTACAGAAAGCGGAATAATAGATACAATGGGCTTGAATACGCCCGAAATGCGTGGTATAATGTATTCGACACCATTTGTTATATACTCTAATCGTGAGCTTGACGGTGGGGTTTTTGAGCAAAATACAGATAACCACATCTCGACATATTATTTAATGCCTGTTATCACTTATAAAACTGGACTTGCTCGGACAGCGCATCAAAATTTATTATTGGATATTTTTCCATTTGTACCTTTTTATAACGAAAGGTTGTTGTTGCCCGTAAATGACGATAATCAACGTCTTTCGCACATACTGCAAATGATGACATACGATAGGCTTGCTGGCAATGGATATTCGGAGTAAATAATTTTTCCCTTAAAGGAGAGTAAAATATGGATGCAAATGTAATTGTGAATGACGAAAACCAAGAGAAAATCAGTATTGTTTTGGGTGTGATTGGTGCAGATGTTCACGCTGTTGGTAATAAAATTTTGAACTATGTATTTACTAAGGCTGGCTTTAATGTTGTTAATCTTGGCGTTATGGCAAGTCAGCAAGAATTTGTTGAAGCTGCTGTCGAAGCAGACGCTAAGGCTATTGTTGTTTCGTCGCTTTATGGACACGGAGAAATTGACTGTAAAGGCTTGCGTGAGAAATGTGATGAAGCTGGACTTGCAGGAATAAAGCTGTATGCCGGCGGTAATTTAGTTGTAGGTAAACAGGATTTTACACAGGTTGAAAAAACTTTTAAAGATATGGGTTTTGATAGAGTTTATCCACCAGGTAGCGACCCGCAGATTAATGTTGGGCATATGCGTGAAGATTTTGGTCTTATGATATAACGCCGCTCTTTAGGCGGCACTCCCTTTAAAGAGAGGTGAGGCAATGAAAATTTATTTGCTAACTGACTTTGGCTCGACATACACCAAGGTAACGGCAATTGATGTAGAATACGGAACTATCGTCGCATTTGGCAAGGCTTTTACGACAATAGAAGACGATGTTACGATTGGTTATAACAATGCGCTTTCGCAGATTTATCAGCAGTTAGGACAATTTGTTCTTGCGGCTTCTTTGGCGTGTTCATCTGCGGCTGGCGGGTTAAAAATGGTATCTAGCGGGCTTGTTCCTGATTTAACGGCAAAGGCTTCACGTCTTGCGGCGGCTTCGGCAGGTGCAAAGGTGATGAAAACATATTCTTATGAGCTGACAGAGTTTGAGATTGAAGAAATCGAAGCGATAAACCCCGACATTGTTTTGTTGTCAGGTGGTATTGACGGCGGCAATAAGGCGGTTATTTTGCATAATGCAAGCATTATTGCAAAGGTTGCTGGCGAGTTTTTTGTTATTGTTGCGGGCAATCGTTCTGCGGCGACACAGGCTCGGGAGATTTTAGAGGCGGGCGGAAAAAAGGTTGTTGTTTGCGAAAATGTTATGCCTGCCTTTGGCAAGCTGAATATTATGCCTGCAAAGGCAGCTATTAGGGATTTGTTTATAGCTAATATCATAACAGCAAAAGGGCTTGATAAAGCGGCGGCAATGATGGATATGGAGATTATTCCCACGCCGCTTGCTGTTTTTGAGGCTTGCGAGCTACTTTCTAACGGCACAAAAGCCGAAAAAGGCTTGGGCGAGTTAATGGCGTATGACCTAGGTGGTGCCACGACGGACGTTTATAGTATGGCAGACGGTATGCCAAAGGTGCCCAATTCATTCATCAGCGGCATTAACGAACCTTTTGCAAAGCGCAGTGTTGAAGGTGATTTGGGTATGCGTTACAGCCTTACAGCAATGTATGATTTGATTGTTGAAGAAGACGGCGGAGCAAGTTTTTGCACCGCTGGCGGTTTTGCAATGGGGGCTGTACAAAGCTGGCTTGAGATATGCCGAAACGACCCCAGCGTAATGCCGCATAATGAATATGCCAAATATGCCGATATTGATGCGTCTTTTGCGGCGTATGCTATTCGTGTAGGCGCTTCAAGACACGTTGGTCGTACCCAAAAAATATATACACCTAATGGCGAGATGTTGTCGCAAGAAGGCAAGGATTTAACACAAGTGCGGTATGTTATTGGTTCTGGCGGTGCTGTTATTAATGCGCAAAACCCTTTAAATATTATGAAAGAGGCGATATATAGCCCTAGGGATTTAAATGACCTTAAGCCACTTGCGCCGAAGATTTTGCTGGATGAAAGAAATTGCCTTGCGGCTATGGGGTTATTGGCTCGCCGTGAGCCAGATATGGCCTTGAGGATAATGAAGGATAGTTTCGTGGAGATTGGATGATGGTTGGGTATAATGCTGATTTATATAGTATATTTACAAAAGGTGAAAAAGTGGAGTGCGAAGTGGTCGGCGCTTACAATTATTCCGTGGTAGGTGATTTTTATCAGATATTTAACACTTGAAATTAATGGAAAATTAATGCCTATGCACCGTGGGGATATTTATGAAGACCCGTTGCAAGAGGCTTTGGAGCAAGCAGGCATTGGCGAGGTTGATGGCGGCGGCACATTGATGGAAGAGGATGGGTCTGTTGCCTGTTGTGATGTTAATATCGTCTTAAATGATGACAGCGAAGAAACATTTGGCAAGCTGATGGCGATTTTAGATGAGTTTTTGTTGCCTAAGGGGTCAATGTTACATTTTTCGGAAGAAGAAGGCAAAGAACCGCTTGTTTTGGGAACACTTGAAGGGCTTGCGCTTCATTTAAACGGCACATCTCTTCCTGCGAAGGTTTATAAAGAATGTGATATAAACCATGCTATAAATCAGATTTTAGAAGCATTAGGCGATAGTGGTGATATGTACAGCCATTGGCGAGGAGCAAAACATACAGTAATATATTTTTATGGCGATAGTTTTGAAGAAATGAAAAAGCGTATGACACCGTTTTTAGAAGAATATCCGCTGTGCCAAAAATGTGTTGTAGAGCAAGTGGCGTAAGGAGGTTGTAGATATGGACAAAGCTGTTGTTGATTTTTATAAAGAAGCGGCGAAGGCGGCAAGAGATGCGGGTTTTGCTGGTAAGATTGAACCCAGCCGTCCTAATGCTTATGATTTTAAATATGAGCAGGGTAATTTGGTTTTTATTGACAGTTGTTTGGGCAGTGGGAAGTTTGCTGGGCAGATGGGTGTTTGGAAAAACGAACAGCCCGTTTGGGCATTAAATTATACAGGGCGGGTTGTTGCACTTGGTTTTAAAGGTGATTTTTTAAACGAGGCTTTGGCTCAACCGCTTGGGGATGGCGAATTGCCTGTACGTGGTACGTCGAGCTATAAAAACGGCGATAGTGAGTATAAATGCGATATAAAAGGCGATTTGAGCTGGTTTGAAGGCAGGGAAGAAGTTTACGCAGACGGCAAATTGGTATTTGAAATGATTTTTAGCGGCGGCGAAATTATAGATTAGACCTGTTCTGAAACTGCCTTACACAATTTCTTTTGGCGCAGCACTGCAGTTTTCCTACGGAAAACCGACGCTATGCGTCGCTTTCGCACAGCGAAAGTGCAAGGTCTCGAGCTTTTTG
>Ga0131853_10001533_pt1 | contig 41290 bp, 37 predicted proteins | sample TergutLab28metaG_FD_92764 | JGI IMG/M metagenome (GOLD analysis project Ga0131853, IMG submission 92764) | Labiotermes labralis P1 segment gut microbial communities from Petit-Saut dam, French Guiana - Lab288 P1 (version 2) (version 2) | ecosystem: Host-associated > Arthropoda: Insects >...
AGGGATTGAGTATGTGATTGTCGAGCAGGATATTTGTAAGGGTGATCCGTTTGATAGTTTGAGGATTAGTTTTGAAAATCTTTGTAGGTTTGGGGTTTAGGTTTAGGTCATAAAAATAACCGGTTAGTGGCGCTAAAAGGCCACTGACCGGTTGTTTTTTTGTAAGTTCAAATTATATCCTTAAAAAATCTCCACAGATTTCAACACCCCCTGCGGCCAAAAACGATATTCATAAGTCCATGTATCCCCAGTATTACGCCAGGAATTAGGCCCCCACCACGGATGATGACGATCATTACGATGCAGCTGCCCAAAGGTATTGACCCGACTGCCAAAATAAGTCACATCAATTTTATGCTTCCCGGGCGCAAGCCCATCTACCTTTAACCGATAAGGCGAAAATGCAATAACCCCCGCATCCTTACCATCCACAGCCACCCGCAGCAAATGTCCACGATAATAAGAAGCCGCCATTTCCAGCGTGTCCCCTTCTATTTCCGCTTCCAGATGATAAGTCAGATTACCGCCGTAAAAAGGCAACCCCTGATGCACTATATCACCAAAGCACAAGGCTTTTACCGGAGAAGTCAGCACACCATGATAACCGGCTATCCTCACCCCAAAGTCCCCAAGCAAATAACAAGCCTCAATATCAATTTTCCTGCCATAAGGGATTTTCAGCTCCAGTATATTTTCACCCTGTTGTATATGTGGCAGCTCCACCTTTCCGATACACTTATCCACATACCAGCCTTCCGGTTTTCCCGCGGGCTGACCGTTTAATATCACTTCGGTAATATCAGCGTTTTCTAAAGCCAAAACCGCTCCACGTATCGTCAACTCACTGTGAACCGTAAACCGTAAACCCAATGTATGGGGGGTAGACGTATCGTTTTCAACCCAGGGCTGAGCGGCAGAATCCTCTCTGGTTGGCCAGCCCAGCTCCCTACGCAGTATATTATCCAGCCTTAAAATATCTTCCCGAGGGCGGTAGGGTTCGCCGTCCAAAGAAAATTCGGCCGCATCCAACAGCAGTACATTAGGCTCATGGAGGGTGACCGGTACCGGATCTAAAAAGTATTTTTTTGCCGGCTTATCCAGGTCAATTAATGCAGGCACAGCTTTTTCTCCGGCGCATTCTTCTGATTTCTTTTGCGATGATTCATATGATGTTTCCCGAGGCACTTCCTGCGCCGTCTCCCGCTCAAGCTTTAGCAACAGGCTGTCATGCTCATAAAACGGGTAGACTATCTCTGTCCAACTATCAGCCTCTTGAGATGTTTGCAATACTTTTGCCTTCATGGGCCGAATTTCTCCGGTTAAAGTGTCATACTGAGCCACCGAGAAGCTGCCCTTCACCTTTATTTTCAGCATCTGCCCATAAGGTATATCAGCATTTTCCGGCTTGCCGGCATGGGCAATAAATAACCAGCGATGCCCTCCTTCCTCTCGAAGCTGATATATCAGGCCATCCGTCATGACACCGGACTCATCCCGTATTTCCACTTCCCGTACATCCTTTAATGCCTCCAGGATCGCCAACCGGTTAAATGGTACCTGCACCGCACTTTCATATAACAGCTGCCCACGATTATCCGGTGCAGCATCCACATATTTAGGCCCATTGCCCAAGAAAATAACCCGTCCGCCTTTATCCACAAAAGCCGAAAGCCGCTCCAAAGTCGTACCCCGGATCGTTTCCAGCTCCGGCGCAACTATCACATCATAAGCCATAACCCCTACCGGGAACGTATCCGTGATATCCCCTAAACCACACTGCTGGGGAAGCAGCGATTCGCAAATAAAATCAAAATCTATACAGCCTCGCAAAAGCCAATCGGTAATATTAAGGAAATTCTCCTCCATTTGATTGCGCCGGGCCGCAGTGGTTTCTTTGGCACCCCAATGGAGCCAATAGCTTTCGATCGGATGGATCACACCTACCCGGCAAACCGCCTTGCCTCGGGTCATAGCCGTATTTACACGGGCATAATGATCTTCAATATACGGATATTCTTCATACCACGGCACTTGATAATTAAATGTGGACGGATAATCCCGCTTCGCCTCACCGTTCATGGATACCCAGGAAAGATGCGGTACCCTGACGGTAACCCCCAGCGCCGCTTGCCAATCCCCTTGCAGCTTGTGTCCCCTAAAATCAAAATCCCAATTGGTCACACCGTACAGTTCGGACAAAACACCGGGACGGTCATACTGTCTGGCGGCAGACTGGGCCTGTTTGGCGGTAGTAAATTCACGCCAATCGCACAACATATCAATACCCGGCAGCTGAAAGGAGCGATAAGATCGCATAGCCTCGCCTAAAGCGGCGGTTTGGCTGTACAGTGTGGGTTCCTCCATCATATGACCGGTTAGGGCCAGGCCATGCTTTTCGCACCAATCTCCGCATTGATCCGCAAAAGCCGCGGCAAAGCGTTCGGCTATATGGTCATGATAACGGTAGCGGATCCTGGACGGCTGTCCTTCGGGCAGATCCCAAAGCAGCTCCGGCAGATGATCGAGCAGGCTTTCGCCGTAAGCCGCCTTATAGGTTTCCGGTAAATCCGAAGTCCATGGCAAGGTGATATCATTTTCGTCCTGGGCGTATCCCAAGGTTCTTTTATGGGAAAATTGCGGCTCGTCTGTAAACATGGCGGGCACTACCCCGCCAAAATCTTGGCCAACGGCTTCCCGGTATCGTTCGTAGGTGATTTGGATAAATTCGGCTATCGCTTTGGGGTTGAGGGTGTCTACGTAAGTTTGGTTGTTAAACCAAGGAGTGGGGAGGCTTATTTCTTCATAGGCGTATAATCTAAAACCGTTGGCGGAGCCTTTAGAAGAGCCTTTCGCGCAACTCTGTTGACTTACGCGTGTATCATCGTTTATGTTATTGCTTGCGTTGCTTGTGCCATTGATGTTGTCATTGATGTCACAAACGCTAGAATAACCTGCCAAAGCACCATTTTTGTCCAGGCATATATCAAAGCAGGCGATTAATTTTCCATTTTCTGCTCGCCCTGACATTTCCTTGATCAGATTTTCCATTTCCGCATATTGCTGCCCATAGGGTACCCGGGTCAGCAAAAGGTGCCGGGCCCGGTATTTTGGATCTTTAGTCACCAATCCTCCCGCCGCACCGGAAGGCCACCGATCCTCATCATACAGCCAGGCCAGCATATCTTCGGCACGGGCTTTGTCCACACAGGTTTTGACTAAATTCATGAAATCACTGCTGAGGTATTCCGTAGCCATACCCGTACGGGAATGCATATGAAAACCTCCGTAGCCCATCTTTTTAAGCTGCTCAATTTGCCAGGTCAGCTCCTCCCCGTCCAATACGGTATTCCAAGCCCAGAAAGGAGTCCCTCGGTACTCGCTGGTTGGGTTTTGAAACAGCTGGGGGGTAAGGGGCTGGGAATTTTTTGGGTATAGCATGTGAAAACCTCCTCTGTTGTGGGTTCGTATTTTTATATTAAAACCCAATGATCCTGGTGTCAATACGATAACCATATAATAACCTATTGACACCAAAAATGTTTTTCATATACTGGAATAAAATCATATTCGACTACAAAGGAGACCAAGACATGAAAACAAAAATATACGGCCACAGAGGAAGCATGGGCAATTTCCCCGAAAACACTTTACTAAGCATTAAAAAAGCCATCGCGCAAGGCGCCGACGGCATAGAAATCGATGTTCATCTGACAAAAGACGGAGAAGTGACGGTTATCCACGACGAATCTTTAGACGCCACCACTAGCGGTTGCGGCCTGGTTAAAGACCACACACTGCCGGAAATAAAAAAGCTAAATGCCGGTATCAAATTTTTTCCTACCGAAAAACATATCGGTCCGGATCTGCAGGTGCCTGCTTTGGCTGAGGTATTACAATTACTTAATGATACAGATGGCGGTACCAATAGCCACACAAATATTGAGCTGAACATAGAGCTAAAAACATATTTGATTAACTACGAGAACATCGAAGAGAAGGTTTTATCCATCGTAGACCGACTTGGCGCAGGCCGCAAAATCGTATATTCGTCCTTCCATTTGCCGTCGATACTTCGGGTTAAGAAGCTGGATAGTACAGCAAATATCGCATGGCTTTTAGGGGACAAGTTTTCCCTTCCTCACCCTGCCGATTATATGGATACATTGGGACTCGAGGCCTTGCACTTAAATAAATCACTGATTCTTTCCGACCCGGATCATTATAAGGGATTATACGATAAACTGAGGATTTGGACCGTTAACGATGAAAAAGATATTGAAACACTTGTCAAATTGGGCGTAGGCGCAGTTATTACTGACTATCCCGACAGAGCCTCTGCCTTGTTGCCGAAAAAACCGGCCACACGTTAATTCATCATACTCCCTATTACTCCGCAATATTCTGAAAAATAATTTCATCCTGCCGGACAAAGCCCAGCATTTCTCTGGCAAGCTGCTCTATGTACGCATCGCTTTCATAAAAAGCCTGACGATACCTTAAATTTTCACCAATCTGCTGCTCCTGCCTAAGCTCGGCGGTAAGCCTGTCCAGCTCCTGCCGATAATCACCATACCTGCCAAACTGTATGGCCAAAAGCCCGACAAACATCCCCACGATCAACAGCCAGAACGGTATATACAGATACATACGCGCTTTTCTTCTTTTGTTCATCTTTATACCCTCTCATACTTTCTTTCCGAACGCCTCGCGGTACCTTCTTTTGATGTACCGGCTTTTCCCACCGGCTTGCACACGCATCCAGCGAAGCAGCCATCTGCAGGGTGGCCCCATTATGTTAACCAGCCATTTAAACGGTGCCAGTAAAATCCCTACTACCGCTAAAATCACCTTTTGCATAAACCCAATAACCGCCACGGATACTTTCATCACGATCACGCTCACACTGTAAAAATACAGTATCATCCCCAGCGCCGCACCCGCGATAGAAAAAAACCTGATTTCACCATAATTCCTGTGCAGCATAAAGTAAAACATCAACAGGGAAACAGCCACCCAATACAATACATCCTCTACTTGCACCATAAGATGACTATGGGGCACTGTCTTACGTACAATACGAAAAATATCGTACACAAAACCGATTGCAAAACCCGCTGCCACCGTTGTTAAAAACAGCAGCCCTTGGCCGGACATGGAAAGAATCACGGCCCTACCTAAACAGCTTTCCCAGGAGTGACGATTTGCCTTTTACATATCCCCCGGAGTCTTCGTAAGTGATGCCGCTTATCTCACCATCTATAGCCAGCTCGCCATTTTCCAGGTTAAGGCGGTTAACATGCAGGTTAATGCCGCGTATGATTAACATCCCAAGCTCTGTTTCCGCGATGATCGACTCTTCGTCAAAGGAAATAACATCTAATACGCCGGTGGCTGTCATACTCTCCCGCCGCACCAGGTTTATCGCATGTCTGGAGGCGCTTTTAAATTTTTTTTCTTCCGGCATGTTTTCTCAACCCCTTAAAACCGCAGGGCTTGCATCACGGTTTTTTTACATGTATATGGGATTAAGATGGAAGATATGCTTTTGTACCAATAACATTTGCTGAGATAACCTTTACCATTATAATATTACGCAAACACTCGCTAATATCTGTATTTACTCCGATATCATTCGGTACATTTGCTCGGTGTCCTCTTTGCGAACCACCTCTTTGACCTGCAATATCTCAAATTTAGTGAGTTTATTGCCAAATTGAATTTCTACAATATCTCCTGCCTTAACATCAGCACCGGCTTTTGCCACTTTCCCGTTGATGGTAACGCGCCCTGCGTCGCAGGCTTCATTGGCTACGCTGCGCCGCTTGATTATACGGCTCACTTTCAAATATTTGTCTAAACGCATCCTACGATCTCCTCAAACTGCCTCTTGCAATCCGCAAGCCCCGTAAACTCAATGCCCCGCAGTCCCAATGCTTTGGCTGCGGCTACATTATGGGCCATATCATCAATAAATAAAGTTTCCTCCGGTACCAGCTCGTATCGGTCAAGCAAACACTTGAAAATAGCCGGGTCCGGCTTAATTAAATTTTCATGGGCAGAAATAACCATCCCGTCTGCATCATCAATAAAATTGTCTCTGGCGCGGCAATACGCAAAACCATCCGCCGGGAAATTAGACAGAATGTATACCCCAAAACCCCGTCTTTTTACTTCATAAAAGAAATCCAAAGAATCCGGCATAATATTGATTACCCTATCAGGCCACTCATCATTTAAAACCCGCCTAAAATCCTCAGCCATATCCGGAAAATCTTCGCTTAATTTTTTTACCAGTGTCGGATACGTATATGTCCCTCTATCCAATTCCAGCCATAATGGACTGCTGAATACACGGGCCGTAAACCGATCGGCCTGCTCGTCATCATATCCCAACGCAATCAAGTCTTCACGCGGCGAAAAAGTATAAATGACCCGACCTAAATCAAACACCACATTTTTAATCATCCGAGTTATCTCCATTAATTCCATTCATTCCGTTATAATAAGCAATCAACGCAGCAATGGTCTCATCGGCCATACGCGCTTGATAAACCGGATTGATCATCCAGGCGAAGTCGTCTATATTTGGCATAAAACTGGTTTCAACCAACACCGACGGTGTCCAAGTGGGGCGACATACCCTAAAATTAGCTTGGTTTGTATTGGCCCAGCGATTTGTACCCGGGTTAATATCATGCAGATGATCCAATAACGTTTGGGCCAGATGTCTGCTGGTCTCATTTCTGTACCAGACGGTAAAGCCTCTGATATTGGTCACATCAATGTGCATATCTATACTGTTGGCATGGATGGAAATGAACATGTCCGGCCTGGCGGCGCGGCTCACCATGATACGCTCCATCAGGGAATGTTCCGTATCCTCGTCACGGATCAAGATCACCTCTGCGCCCAAAGCTTCCAAGCGCTCCGCTAGTTTTATAGAGTTGATCAGGTTAATATCCTTTTCGGCCATCCGTCTGCCCATTGGGCCTAAAGCACCGTAATCGCTGCCTCCGTGGCCCGGATCTATCACAAAGGTGAAGCCGTTAAAGGGCGTACGCCAGCTGGGGTACAAAGGCCGCGGTGTCATGGCTATCAGCTGAAGCTGATTATCTTCTACACGAATATCGTAGCCGTTTAGCCGGATATCTTCTTTTAAGCTAAACGCAATATAGGGTATACCTTCGCTAGTAGTGCCGCCGGTCATTGATTCAAAAATAGAACTGGCCGGTGGCTGATTTTGACTCATCGGCGGCGGCTCTGTCTGCATACCAAAGTAAATGGTAAGCAGGCCGTCTTCAAATGTGACCCTGGCTGCCGGTGGCACACCACCGTCGATCTGCCACTGGACTGTCTCGATATGGCTGTCACCGTTTTCGTCTCTAATGAAGGTTCCGTTTCTCAATATATTTTCTGTAAGGGTTTGGGTCCGCTGACGCTCAACATAGTTGGAATCTACCCAGCCGCCGTTAGATAAACGCAGCCAGCGGCCGCTTTGGGTGCTTGCGATAATCCGGTCACGCATACCCTGTTCCAGCATCCAGTTGGTGCCGCCTGTAACCGTGGCTCCGGGATACATCCATACAGCCTCGGCGGTTACCGTGGCGTAGTAAGGTTCTTCCCGGGTGTATTCCCGGGATATGGCCGGAGGGGCCGGTTCCCCGGCGGTCACAGGGGGAGATATAGATTCTCCGGCGGGGTCCGAAGGTCCCGGGCCGGTTCTGGTAATCCTACGCACCACGGGAGGCAGCCCCGGCTGTGTAAATTCAAAAACATTGGCACCGTTTTCAAGCAATACATACACGCCAAAAAAACCTTCCGGAGTACGATTGGTAACTGAGGTACCGTTCATTAAAAGAGGCAAGTTTGGTACACTGTGCCCCACGATATTATGACCGGCTATGCCTCCCGCCACGGTAATATCCCCGTTTGGTATGACAACGGCCAGCTCGTCCATAATGAGCACCGGTTGACGGGACAATGCCCGGTTAAGCTCTTGAGGCCTGGCGGCATACCAGTTGCGTACGGTTTCACCCACGGTCCCGCGTAAGTTGGCCCAGCGGAAAAATATGCTGCCCGTCACCACATCGGAAGTCTCGTTCATTTGCAGCTGTCTCAGTATTTCTCCGTTAAAATGATTTTGGCCTTCATGCTCACGCCAGGCCGCGTGACCGATATATAGGTCTACGTCCGTGCCCCGCACCAGATCTTCCCACCAGCGCAGCAGGGTAGCGTAATCCGCGATATCAAAACCGATATGCCAATATATTTGCGGTACGATATAGTCAATCCAACCCTCTTGCACCCAACGGCGAGAGTCGGCGGAAAGTTCGATATAATGCTGATAGCCTCTGGTTTCGCTGCCCAGAGGATGGGTTTCCCTATTGGCCCAAATCCCCGTTGGCGAAATACCAAAACGGACATTGGGGTTAATTTCATTGATCGCCTCCTGCAGCTCGTAGATCAACGAATTTACATTGTTGATCCGCCACTGGGTACGGTCCATACCCATGCCATATATGGCAAAAGAAGCGGAATCGTCAAAATCTCTGGCAGGATAAAAATAATCGTCCATGTGGATGCCGTCCAAATCGTAATTTTGCAAAAGCTCCACAACACCATCAATAATCAGCTGCCGGGATGCCGGAAAACCGGGATCCAAATACAGCGCGTTACCGTGAGGGACCACCAAATCCCGCCGCAGCCGGGCAGGGTTAGTGGGATACAGCAGATTAACATCTAATATCCGGGAGGTACCGTGGGTCACACGATAGGGATTAATCCAGGCATGAAGCTCCAGACCGTTGGCATGGGATTGTTCCAGCCAATAGGCTAAGGGATCAAAGCCGTCGGCAGGAGGTAACCCCTGCTCGCCGGTTATATATTTAGACCAGGGAAAAATAGCAGAAGGATAAATAGCATCTCCCGCAGGGCGCACCTGTAATACAATCGCATTAAGCCCAAGCGCGCGCGAGTGTTCGACTATGTAATCTATCTCACGCTTAATCTCGGCATTAGTCAGCCCCGGTTGGCTGGGAAAATCCAAATTAATGACCGTAGTCACCCAAACTCCGCGAAATTCCCGAGCGGGGGCTTCTTCTACCACAGCAACATGTTGCCCCATAGTCGGAACCACCTCCGTAGCCGTTACATTCGCGCCGGGCACAGCCATCAGCGCAGATGCCATTAATGAAACAATACCTCTTATCATTTCGTACCTCCGTTTCTTGCAACCAATCCAAAATTCAAAATCGTACTTGTCTATCCATCAAAACATACGTTTTAAAAGCAGATTAGTATTAAGACCGTGGAGCTACGCCTTTGGGGGCGCTGCTCCACGGTTTGCAGCCGTTTTATTAAACTGATTCATTGCAACCACAGGGCCATCGGTTAGGATCTTGATGGTTGCATCCCCTGCCTTGGTTACACCTTCTATCATGGTTTCGTGTTCTTTTGGATGAAATTTGCTTAGGACATAATCGGCCAAATTCCAGTTATCGGGTTTGGGGTCTATGCCTATGCGTACTCGGACAAAAGCGTCCGTACCCAGTTGAGAAATGATGTCTTTCATGCCTTTTTGACCGCCGGCACTGCCTCGCTCCCGGATGCGAATTTCTCCCAGGGGCAAGCTGACGTCGTCGTAGATGACAATAAGTGCTTCCGGAGTGAGTTTGTAAAAATCCAGGACGGCACGTACACAGTCACCGCTGCGGTTCATATACGTTTGGGGCTTGATAAGGGCAACCGGCACACCTGCGATACTGCCCGTACCGATTAACCCTTTGTGTTTACTTTTAGTCACAGAAATATTATGGTCGTAGGCCAGCTTATTAACGGTTTCGAAACCTATATTATGTCTTGTCCCTTTATATCGGTCTTCCGGATTACCCAGGCCTACGATGATATGCATTACCGGATCCAACTCCGTATTCTTTTGCTTTTTTCTTCTTTTCCAGAACAACATCAGTGAAACAAGGCCGATATCGCCTTGCCCTCATGGATACATGTGATTGCTTCTGCAAAGTATTCTGCCACCGAAATCACTTCTATATTCATGGGACTCCTTTCGGGAGGCACATCTATGGTATTTAAAACAAGCAGCTTGTCCAATGCGGAATTTTCGATCTTTTCTTTTGCGTCACCGCACAGTACCGGATGGGTCACGCAGGCGTATACGGCCTTGGCCCCCAATTCCTTAATCGCACGGGCCGCGTTGATTAGGGTACCCCCTGTGGTAATCACATCATCCAGTAAGATAACATTTTTACCCGTAATGTCCTCGCCGCCGATAATATTCATTACCTCCGTCACATCCGCTCTGGGACGGCGTTTGTCTACGATAGCCAAAGGCAGGTCAATTTGCTCGGCAAAGTGACGTACCCGTCCTACAGACCCTAAATCCGGCGATACCGCTACAAAATTCCCTTCTTTACACAAATGTTCGCGAAAATACTTGGCAAAAAGATGTGTGCCCCGTAAATGATCAAAAGGTACATCAAAGAATCCCTGTATCTGGGGCGCATGAAGATCCATGGAAAGTACCCGGTCCACCCCGGCGGCAGTAATCAGATTAGCTACCAGTTTAGCACTGATAGGAGCGTGAGAACGGTCTTTTCGATCTTGGCGCGCATAGCCAAAATACGGCACAACAGCTGTGATACGTCCGGCAGATGCCCGGCGAAGAGCGTCTGTCATAATCAGCAGTTCCATCAGATTATCGTTGACATGGGGGGGTGATGTAGGCTGGATAATAAAAACATCCATCCCACGAACCGTTTCGTCAAAGCGAACAAATATCTCTCCGTCAGAAAAGCGTCCTACATTGGAGTCACCTAAAGGTACTCCCAAATGTTTTGCAATGGCCTGACCCAAAGGCGGGTTGGCATTACAGGCAAACAGTTTGATTCCACCATATCCGTAATTTCTAGGCTGCAGCAAGGGTATCTCCTCCTAAATAATTAGATCGACTAAAATGGGTTATTTTTAAATCAGCATTTACCAAACCTTAAAACCTGCGCTCATAGATGGGTGCAGGTCCTTAACTTTGAACAAGTACCGGTTCGTCCGTCAACAAATCGTCGTCAATCAACTCTATATCCAGGGTATCGTCATCAAAATCGTCAAATAAATCCGCATCCGCCACTACATAATTGTCCGGCAAAGCCAGAGCTTCCAGCTCTTTCATACCAAAATGCTTGCGGGCGGCATTTTCAATTTCATGGGCAAGTTCCGGATGCTCCTTAATATATAATTTAGCATTTTCCCGTCCTTGGCCCAGCCTTATATCTCCATAAGAAAACCAAGAGCCGCTCTTTTTAACAATATCCAACTGACTGCCTAGATCCAGCATATCACCGTATTTGGATATCCCCTCACCGTACATAACATCCACCTCGCAGTTTTTAAAAGGCGGAGCCACTTTATTTTTGGTGATCTTAATCTTAGTGCGGTTGCCTACCAAGGCTTCACCAATTTTAATCGATTCCGACCGGCGGATATCAATACGGACCGACGCGTAAAATTTAAGGGCGCGGCCTCCGGTGGTGGTTTCGGAGCTGCCGTAGGTTACTCCGATTTTGTCTCGCAGCTGATTGATAAAAATAACAATACAATTAGAACGGGCCGCTACACCGGTCAACTTACGTAAAGCCTGGGACATAAGCCGGGCCTGAAGGCCCACATGGCTTGCTCCCATATCCCCTTCAATTTCAGCCTTCGGCACCAAAGCCGCCACAGAGTCCACCACCACAATATCAATGGCAAAGGAGCGAACCATCGCTTCGCAAATTTCTAAAGCTTGTTCTCCATTATCCGGCTGGGATATGTATAATTCGTCGATATTAACTCCCAACTTTTTGGCATAGGCCGGATCCAGGGCATGTTCCGCGTCAACATATCCGGCGACGCCCCCCAGCTTTTGCACTTCCGAAACAATGTGCAGAGCCAGGGTGGTTTTACCGGAAGATTCCGGACCGTACACTTCGATAATACGTCCTTTGGGAACACCGCCGACCCCTAAAGCCGCGTCAATACTGATGATACCTGTGGTGACTACGGGAATGTTTAGATTGGTCATTTTTTCGCCCATTTTCATGACCGCACCTTTACCGAAGTTTTTTTCGATCTGAGTCAGGGCATTGTTAAGGGCCTCTTCTTTAGAAAGGGCGCTCGCATCTTCTCTGGTTATCTTCTTCTTCGCTTCTTTTTTTGGCATGAATTTACTCCTCTTTTACTTCTCCAACAGGGCCAACCTTAAAAAATCCAGCGCAGCCACCGTGGCTCTGGTACGGACTTTTTTTCGGTCGCCGCTTAATGTCAATTCCTTTGTACGGCTGCCTATCCCGGGCAAGTACAAACCCAGGTACACTCGTCCCACAGGCTTGTCTGCCGTACCGCCGCCCGGACCGGCTATTCCTGTGGTGGATAATCCCACAGCCGCACCGGAACTTTTGACTACGCCTTCAGCCATAGCCGCCGCTACTTCCGCGCTGACGGCACCATAACGGGCCAGCAGTTTCTCATCTACGCCAAGCCGCTGTACTTTGGATTCATTGGCATAGGTTACTATCCCCTCCCGTAAAACTTCCGATACACCGGGATGGTTTACCAGTCTGGCGGTCAGCATACCGCCGGTACAAGATTCCGCACAGGCCAAAGAATATCCACGCTGTTGCAACAGATCGGTTACCACTCCTTCCAATGTATCATCGTCTTCACCGTAAACGGCACTGCCTAAAATTTCCCGCAGTTTTACGGTGACCGGTTTTATCATAGCCCTGGCCTCTGCTTCGCAGGAGGCAGAGGCGGTGACCCGCAGCACAACTTCCGCTTCTTTGGCATAAGGGGCAATGGTTGGGTTATCCTGTTCATCGATCAACGCCTTGATACGATGCTCTACCATACTTTCCCCAACCCCTACCACTCTCAGCACCTTAGAAACCAACACGGTTTGAGACTTACGGCGCAAAAATGGCACCGCTTGCTCCAAAAACATAGGGATCAGCTCACTGGGCGGGCCGGGCAGTAAAATCATCATACGTTCATCATTTTCCATATATATGCCCGGGGCGGTGCCGTTGTTATTGACAAAGATATGTCCGCCTTCAGGTATCATGGCCTGTTTTTGATTGTTGGGTGTGGCCCGTTGATTGGGATTGATTTTTGTAAATATACCTTGGATCTTTTCCCAAGTCGGTTCGTGTAAAATCAAGGGCTTGTTAAAATACTCTGCCGCTATCTCCTTGGTAATGTCATCTTCGGTGGGGCCTAAACCCCCGGTGGCAATAATCAGATCCGCCCCCCGTTCGTAAGCTTGCTGATAGGCGCGCATCAATCTTTTAGGGTTGTCCCCCACCACTGTTTGGGTAAAAACAGAAATACCAAGAGCAGCCAATTCCTGTCCCAGAAAGGCCGCGTTGGTATTTACAGTATCTCCTAATAAAAGTTCTGTACCTACGGAAATAATCTCTGCCGTCATGCTTTAAACACATCCCTGTAATCTTTAGTATACTCCACCGCCGAAACCACTGTTGCAATAACCGCCAAATATACTAATATGGTGGCGATTGTAGTGCCAAGCTGGCCCAATAACTGACCGGCACCCATGCCTGCCAATAGGGCAACAAGCATCACTATTTGAAGCACTGTCTTTATTTTACCCCACATGGAGGCGGCTATTACTTCTTTGCCTTGTTCTAAGGCCAGCTGCCGCAGGGCCGTTACCCAAAACTCCCGGCATATAATAACAACCACTGCCCAAGCGGCCAGCTCCTGCCGATACGACAAGGCGATCAAAGCCGAAGATACCAGCATTTTATCTGCCAGTGGATCCATCAGCTTACCGAAATTACTGACCGTATTCCATCGTCGTGCCAGCAATCCGTCAAAAAAATCTGTAATAGACGCTATCAAAAAGACAATCATCGCGATCAAACGAAAAAGAGATTGGCTGGGCGCAGGTTCCGCCATTAAAAAGAAAAATAAAAATACCGGTATGAGTAGTATCCGGAAGACAATCAACATATTAGGCAGGTTAAATTTCAATGACATTCACCTCTTTCAATAACTCCCCACATATCATATCCTTTAGCCTTGGTTATTTTCACCTGTACACAATCGCCGCTCATCCACTCCATGGGAGAGGAAAAAAATACGGCTCCGTCTATGTCATATGCGTCCCGCTGGCTGCGGCCGCTGTATATGATTTGGTCATCTTCTTCTCCTACACTGCCGTCTACCATGACTTTTAAAACCTGTCCAACCAGGGCTTGCCCATTTTTTTCGGCAATGTGGGCTTGCAGAGTCATCAATCCCTCTTGTCGCGCTTTTTTTATAGCCGCTTTTATCTGGGGTTTCATAGTGGCGGCCGGGGTACCGTCTTCTTGAGAATACGCAAATACACCCATGTGATCAAAGCACACTTCTTCAATAAAATCGCGCAGATGCTCAAAAGCTTCTTCCGTCTCTCCCGGAAACCCGACAATAAGGGTCGTGCGTATAGCAATGCCTTTTTCTTTCAATAGTGCAATTAAAGCGCGTAACCCGGCATTGGTACTCTTACGCCCCATACGGGTAATTACGCCGTCATGACTGTGCTGGATGGGCATATCCAAGTAGTTACAGACTTTATCATACTCGGCAATGGTATCAATCAGCTCGGGATAGATATGTTCCGGATAAGCATACATGATCCGTACCCAGACCAGGTCTTTAAGTGCCGCAAGTGCCTTAAGCAGATCGTGTAAACGAGGCTTACCGTATAGGGCTGTGCCGTATCGTGCCGTGTCTTGGGCTACCAGTACCAGCTCTCGTACACCGCCTTCTACCAGGCATTCGCATTCCGATACGATGGATTCAATGGGTCGGTCGCGGTAAGGCCCGCGTATCGATGGGATGGTACAGTACGTACAGTGATTATCGCAGCCCTCGGAAATTTTTATATATGCCACATGCATAGGCATGGTGTTTGCTCTTTTTGCAAATAATTTTTCGTCTAAAACCGCAAGATCCTGTTGTGATCTTTGAATATTTGGGGGGTATGCTTCATGCCCTGCCTTGGTCAGAATTTCTGCCGCTGTTTCAACAATTTGCGGAAAATCATTGACCCCTAAAATGGCGTTAACTTCGGGGATTTCGGCAGCAATTTCGTCTCTGTACCGCTGTGCCATACAACCGGTTACAATCAGCGCTTTGCAGCTACCTTCCGTTTTATGGGCCGACAGCTCCAGGATTGCTTCAATCCCTTCTTCCACCGCTTCTTGGATAAAACCACATGTGTTTACCACAATAATATCTGCCAGGCTTGGATCCGAAGCGGACTGATAACCCACCTCATATAAAAGCCCAAGCATTATTTCACTGTCTACCAGATTCTTATCGCATCCTAAAGAATGGAGATAAATGGTCATCGTCAATTGGACTCCCTTCTATCGCCCATACTGCGCCTGATATTCTTCCCAGGTAATCAGCACTTTACGCGGCTTTACTCCGTCTTCGGGGCCAACGATGCCTCTCACCTCAAGATCTTCCATAAGCCGAGACGCCCGGTTATATCCAATCCTAAACTGCCGCTGCAGCATACTGGTAGAACCCTTGCCTTTTTCTATCAAAAATTCCGTTGCTTCGTGAAAAAATTCGTCTAAATCTTTGTCGTCTGTCATGACACGGGCGGCAGAAGTCACTTGCTCTAACTCCTGTGGCGGAGCCGTAGGTACGGTCTGAACCTTCAAAAAGTCTACGACAGCCTCCACTTCTTTATCGGAAATAAAGCCCCCCTGCAAACGGGTAGGTTTATTTTGCCCCACGGGCAAAAACAGCATATCTCCTTTGCCCAGAAGTTTTTCTGCTCCGGTCATATCCAAAACAGTCCGGGAGTCCGTACCGGAAGATACGGAAAAAGCCAGCCTGGACGGAATATTGGCTTTAATCAATCCGGTAATAACATCTACCGACGGGCGCTGGGTGGCCAATACCATATGAATACCCGCCGCACGGGCTTTTTGAGCCAAACGACAGATAGATTCCTCTACCGCGCCTTTGCAGGACATCATCAAATCCGCTAATTCGTCTATTATAATGACGATTTGAGGCATCGTCTGCAACGGTTCCTCTTCATCGTCTTCATTATTTTCCGCTACATGGGATACATAATGGTTGTATCCTTTAAGATCCCTGACCCCTACTTGCGCAAAGCGCTCATAGCGCTGCTCCATTTCAGAAACAGCCCATTGTAAGGCATCCGACGCCTTTTTAGGATCCGTCACCACAGGTACCAGCAGATGGGGGATACCGTTGTACATACTGAGCTCAACTACTTTGGGATCTACCATCAAAAGCTTGACCTCATCGGGGCGGGATTTATATAAAATACTGGTGATCAGTGTATTGATACATACACTCTTACCCGCGCCGGTGGCTCCGGCTATCAGCAGATGCGGCATACGGGCAATATCGGTGACTACCGGATTACCGGCAATATCTTTACCCACTCCAAAAGCCACGGCTGATGGAAATTTTTTAAAAATCTCGTCTTCCAAAATCTCGCGCAAAAGCACGGGCTGAGGCTCTTTATTGGGTATTTCAATACCTACGGCCGCCTTTCCCGGTATGGGGGCTTCTATACGTATACCCTGAGCCGCCAGGCTAAGGGCCAAGTCATTGGACAAGTTGGCGATGGTGGCTACTTTAACCCCGGAGCCCGGAGCCAAGTCATACCGTGTAACCGTAGGCCCTACGCTGACTTCAACCACTTTAGCTTCCACTTTAAAGCTTCGCAGGGTTTCTTCTAAAATACGGGAATTTTCCATGATTTGCGTACGGGATTCCGAAGAATTATTAACCAGTAAAGGCCTGGACAATAAGTCCAGAGGCGGAAAGCGGTAATTTTCGTAGGTTGGCAATAAACCAAATCCTGCCCCGGCACTCCCGGACTTTACTTCACGAGAAGCCGCTACGGGGGTTGGCTGCTCTATTTTTTGGGGCTTATTAGGCGTGCTGCGAGGCGATTCTCCCTCAACAACCATGCCTTTTACGGTAATGTCCGTATCTCCGTCATCTGTGTCATAATCATTGGTAATGTCTACAATGATTTTTTCGGCGCTTTCTCCCGTATCATTTAAACCTGTGTCGCCTAAATCGGGAGTAAGTCCATTAAAAACAGGCTCGTCTTGAAAAGCAGCTTCCTCTTCGGCAAAAGCAATCTCTTGCTCCGGCTCCCGTGGGGCATTTGCCTTAAAAGGCAGCACTTTATTTTTAACAGGGAAACCCTGATCTATCTCTTCATGAAACAGCAGTATCTTTTCGTCTCTTCGCTGAACCGCCTCGCGAATATCTAAAATATTCCCCTTTTGCTTGACCTTCCTTTTAATCAGCCTTTCGGGCAAAGGTTTAAGAGGCCTGGCCGGTTTTTGGAACATTTCGTCAAACTCGTCTTCGTCCTCGTCCTCATCGTCGTCATAGTCTTCGTCTTCTTCGTAATGGAGATGATCCCGGGCATATTCCCAGGCGCCTGTCAGGCCTTGCGCAAAAGAACGTCCTGTCAGCAGCAGTAAGCTCACAAGAGCACCCAATACCAGTACAATATAGGCTCCGGCCATACCTAAAAATCTCCGCAGCATATTTCCAAGTAATCCACCAAAAACTCCGCCGTTGGAGCCGGAGCCCTGATAGTACAATAACTGCAGATAGGCCCATAGACCAAAACCCTCTTGCTCCGGCACGGTGAGTACATGCATAAAAGCAATGACAATCCAAAGCAGGATAACCGCCTGGATAATTAAAGCGGTAGGGATTGCCTTGCCCCGGGAAAAAAGCCCGTACGCGGCGGCGGCAATGATGGCTAAGGGCAGTATATACGCACCAAAACCAAATAATCCTACAAAAAAATCAGCCAAAAAATGGCCTAAAAAGCCCACAGAGCCTTCGATATACAGGGACAGGCTCATTAAAACACCCACAGCAACCATAATCAGATATTTTACCTCTGACCGGGCGGCATTTGGTTTTTTTTGCGGTTTCCCGCTGGGACGCTTATTTGTTTTTTTACGAGTCGTTTTTGCAGCAGTAGCCATTATCTTTGCCATCCTAAGAGAATCAAAAAATGATTCGTTTATAATCAAAAAAATAGTGGTATACCTTCATAAGAACAGAGAACCATTCCTTGGAAGTATACCACTTATTTTGTCTTATGACAATTGACTGAGAGCTGTTATCATACCAATACGGTCAGCTGTTATCGCACCCTTAAGGGAATGTTCATGGAATCACATAAATCCCGGCAAGCTTCTATGGTTTTGTTGTCAAAATCCGTACCCGGCACAATAGACAGCACTACCTCGGGTATAACACCTTTACAGTCCATGGCAAATTGGAGCATGGCTTCATAAGAGCCTTCTCCAAAGACCGGCCTGCACAAAGCATTGTACATTTCTGCGTTAGGGGCGTTTAAGCTTATAGATATGCGGTCAATACATTTTGCCAAAAGCGGAACCGTTTTTTTGTCATTAACTAAATCGCTGAGTCCGTTGGTATTAAGACGTATGGGTAAGTCCTGGATTTCTTTTAGATATTGGGCAATATCCAGCAGTACATCCAGCCTGCATGTGGGTTCCCCATATCCGCAAAATACAATTTCTTGATAATCGTTAAAATCTATTTGGGATAAGGCGTCCTTGATCTCTTCTACGGTGGGATCGTGATCCAGCCATAGACTTTGTCCTTCGTTTACACCGACCGCGTCATTTCGCAGGCAAAAGGTGCAATCACAAGGACACTCGTTTGTCAGATTTAAGTACAGGGCGTTACCCAGCCGATATGCAATGGTCATATATGTCACCTCTTTCAGATTATTTGGATAGGGGTATATAATTTTAGGTAAATGCTGATTAATTGATTTAAGCGTACCGAAAACAGCTTGGTGCCGCAGATTTTCGGCACGCACTTAGGATTAATCAGCATTTACTTAGATATTAAATCTGGCCTTTAATCCTGTGCGATCCAACGCATATGCGATGATGAGATAGAAAATAACACTCCCGACACCCTGGATCACAAGGGGGATAAATGCGCCTACAGCCGCGTACCAGTCAAAAAGTATGATATTGGCTCCAAAATACAAAATCGTATTAATGGCCGCCGCCGCAAAAGGAGCGATGAGGTTGCGTTTGGATACTAAAATGCTATTGCCTTTTGATGTAAAACATAGAGTCATAATAGGTTTAATCACAATGGTGAAAGGAAGCCATATGGGTACTCTTACCAGATTAAACATGCCTGCGCCTATCGCCGCGGCAAATAAGGCATACGGAAACGGCAATATTGTAGCTGCGATAAAAATGATCGCGTCTCCAAAATGTATGACTCCGCCAAACCCGTTGGGAACATGGAAGAATATGATGGAAACAAAAATTAACGCGGCAAATAAGGCTGTTAAAATTAATCTTTTCGTGTGCATTTTAGGGCATCAGCTCCAATCTTGTTGGCTATTATATCACTGTTTTTGGTCTTACAAAAGGGATTTTAGGTTTATGTTTTCGGATTATATGGACGCAATTCAATATACGACATACAGTTGTCACATTTAGTGTTGTACAATATCCGTAGGTATTAAAAAATCAAAAAGGAGGCATATCATTATGTCTAATGCAGTGTGGGTTATATCTTATAAGCTTGTAGAAGGAGCATCCGTACCGGACTTCTTACTTGCGTCGGAAAAGGTAAACAATGAGGTTTTATCTAAACAAAAAGGCTTTATCTCTTGGAAAATCCTGCGCGAAGGTGACACATGGATTGACATTGTCACCTGGGAAACCATGGATGATGCCGCAAAAGACGAAACCGCAGGAGAGGGAAATCCCGCAGCTCTGGCGTTTTATGCTTTCATCGACTTTAACAGTATTAAGCAGCAATGTCTTTCGGTTGAAAAAAGCTACTAATACCAATGTCAATTTGAAACCTTACAATGGACCGGAGCAGCTTCGCCGAAAAAAGGCGAAGCGTCGCGTAGGGAACAATGGAAGGATTGAAAATGATATTGGTATAAAGCCAGCCCTAAATTAATCCCCGTACAGTAAAAGGGAACGGATCACATTTTTTGTGTCCGTTCCCTTTTACAATACAATTTCAGGCCGATTTACTCCCGAATATCCGCAAGCAGCATCTTCGGATCCATCAAATTGTCTTCATGAAGCACTCTCAAACTTACATGATGCCCGTCAAGCACACTAAATACCGATGGGCGTCCTACACCGCCTATCACTTGACCGGCTTGTACAATATCGCCTTCTACTACCAAAACACCGTCCATGAGCTGGCCAAAGATAGTCTCCCAGCCATTGCCGTTGTCGATACGTACAAAGTTACCATACACCCGGTCATTGCCAATTTCCGCCACTTTTCCGGCAGCGGCCGCTCTGACGGGAGTCCCTTCCTGAGCGGATATTCGCAGGTCATCATTGGTTCTCCACTGATCCAAAGTCGGATTGTAGATTAACCTGTCCTGACTAAATATCATGGCAATATCTCCGTATACCGGCCACACCATCTGATTATCCTCGGTAAAGGGCTCAAAGGTAACGACCGGCTGATAAGGTGCCTGGGCAGATTCTCCTGCCGGTTCTTGAGGCTGCTGCGGCGGCGCTACCCGTGGGGTTGCACCCGGTGCATGTTCTGCAGCAGGGTCTGTTCCCGGTGTAGCCTCAGGCGTTGGGATTGCCGGTACCTGCCGGGGAGCCGCGTTGGCAGGGGATCCCGGTGCCGTTTCAGAAGCCGGCGTTGGTGCTGTTCGCGGAGTTGCGCCCGCCGGTGTCTCCGGGCTTGGACTTGGCGTACTCCGCGGCCTAAATATTGCTTGATCCATATCCGCCTGAGCCAGATAAGGCAGGGTATAATCCGCTCCGGCCAAAACGGTTTCTTCTTGTGCTTCCAGATCATACGCAAATTGCTGTGGGTCGGGGCCTGTTGTCGTTAGATTGCTGAAGGAAATTACCAAAGCAAGTACTAATACCGCACCGCCCCCGGCCGCTAAAGCCGTGTAAAAGCCCTTCTTCTTTTTGTCCCCGTATCCCGTGGATTTGCTTTTCAATTCAAATCACCTCCAGCCGTATTATTGCCGGGCTGGAAATTGTTTATTCATGGTTTATCCAATTTTGGGATTTGAAGGGCTGCAGGATCATCGATTCCTTTAAAGCTCTGATGGATTCGCACACAGCAAGCATCTGCTCCCACTGGGAAATATCGTTAATCCCTCTCAGCGCGATAACAAAATCCAGTTTAGCTTTATGGGAAAATTGAGATGTGGGCTCCTGGGTCATCAATGCCGCTTCCATAAACAGGTCGAAGTTTTCTTCCGTAAGCCTAAAAGGGATATATGGTTCTAAAACGTCCAAAAGCATCCCTATCGTAAAGTACCGGCGTCTTTTTCCCATGATACGGTGAATATTAAAGCCGCAAATATGCCGATACAAACACCAGTCATTAAAAAAGGACACTTTGGGCTGAAATTGCTTATCAAAAAACGCCAAAGCATCCCTTAAAAGATGCATAAGATTTAATAACTGATTTTGGGATAACAAAATGGATTGCACACTGTTTCATCCTTTGCACAGAAGCTGTAGTCCTGTTTTCAAGTAAATTCACTATAGTGAATCAACTTGAAAATCGACTCAAGCTTCGACGGAAAACCACTTAATGCTGTGGATTTTCCGTCTCGCTTTCATCTGTTTTCAAGTAAATTCACTATAGTGTGCGCTTTTCCTCTTTATTTACCCTGGTAAATGCTGATTAGTCATTTAATTCCAATACCAGTTCTACGGGACAATGATCCGATCCCATCACTTGATCATGGATACCGGCCTCTACTACGGCGTCTTTCAGGGATTCGGATACCAAAAAGTAATCGATACGCCAGCCTGCGTTTCGGCTGCGGGCCTGGTTCATATACGACCACCAGGTATACGCACCCAGCTTATCCGGATATTTATACCTAAATGTATCCACAAAACCCGCATCCAGCAGGGTTGTCATTTTTTCCCGCTCTTCCGGGGTAAATCCTGCGTTTTTTACATTGCTTTTGGGATTTTTCAAATCAATTTCCGTATGAGCCACATTCAGATCTCCACAGATTACCACGCCTTTTTTAGAGGCAAGGCCACTGACGTAAGCGCGAAAATCATCTTCCCATTCCATCCTATAATCCAACCGCAGCAGCCCGTGTTTGGAATTTGGCGTGTAAATCGTCACATAATAAAACGACTCATACTCTAGGGTAATAATACGCCCTTCCCGATCGTGGTGAGAAATTCCCATGCCGTAAGTCACGGTCAAAGGCATTTTTTTTGCAAAAACAGCCGTACCGGAATATCCTTTTTTCTCGGCAGAGTTCCAAAACTGATGATAGTCGCCAAAGTCAAAATCCCCTTGTTCGCGGTTCATTTTAATTTCCTGCAGGCTTAAGAGATCGAAATTTTCTCCGTTAAAAAAGTCCATAAAGCCTTTGTTCATACAAGAGCGCAGGCCATTAACATTCCAAGAAGCCATGCGGATTTTAGAAGTCATTTGTGTATTCATTATTGCCTCCATAGGTCAAGCGGGAACGCATGCATTTCCACTCGACTCTCAAATCAAGTGTGACGTGATTTCCTTCACGCTTATGCACCCATTTTTGATATCAGTATACCATATATAGCGAATTAATTCGCTATACCCTGCCGATACATGTATAATGTATAACGAATGCAGTAAGTTTACAATAAAAGAGGTGCACCGCAGTATGCTTTACCCTTTGTTATTTAATCCCATCTATAAAGAAATGATCTGGGGCGGCAGTCGCATGGCAGAGTATTTTAGCCGCGACCTCCCCTCCGACCATACCGGCGAAAGCTGGGATATCTCCTGTCGACCCAATGAAATGAGCATCATCGAAAACAGCCCCTTAGCGGGCATGGCTTTTGATAAAGCCATCGCACAAAATCCCGTCGCTTTTTTGGGAAACAGGGTATACAACACATATCCAGAAAGAGGCTTTCCTCTCCTAGTCAAAATTATTGACGCCAATGACGATTTGTCTGTCCAGGTCCATCCCGATGATGCTTATGCTCTGGCTCGGGGACCGGAAAGCGGCAAAAGTGAAATGTGGTATATCATGGAAGCGCCTCCCGGCCAAAGCCTGATCATTGGCCTCACCGACGACGCTACCCCGGAACGGCTCCGCAAAGATCCCATGTGTTGCTTACAACGGCTGCCCATTAAAAAAGGGGATATCATCAACATCCCGGCTGGGCTGGTCCATGCCATTACCAAAGGGGTGATGGTAGCGGAAATCCAGCAAAATTCCGATATTACTTATAGATTGTACGACTACAATCGCATCCAACCAGACGGCAATCCACGGGCGCTTCACTTGGAAGACGGCCTGGCGGTGGCGGATTTTGACAGTCGTTATTCTAAAAAAGCAGTGACCGGCATTACAACGACACGAGGAGACGCCCGGATTACCCCCACAGTCACTAACCCGTATTTTTCCGTTATCAAATATGAGATAGACGGCACATTTTCCGAAACATCCGATCCCGAAACTTTTGCTATTTTCACTTGTGTGGAAGGATCATGCGTCATATCGGGTGTAAAACTTACGTGCAGCCGCTCGGTATTTATTCCCGCGGGACTGGGAAGCTACGATATCAAAGGCAAAGCGATTTTGTTAAAAAGTTTTGTATAGCCAAAGCGAATTGACCCCGCCGTTTTAATTTTCCTTAAAATCGGGAATACTGATTTCTAGATTAAAGTGATTGATAAAGGACGCGTTGCTGTTGGAAAAATTTATCATCAAACCATGTGCATCTTTAAAAGGGTCTGTCCGTATTGGCGGCGCAAAAAACGCGGTATTGCCGGTATTGGCAGGAGCCCTTTTAACAGAAGAGGCTTGTACAATCAGAGATGTGCCTAATTTGAGCGATGTAGAGACCATGGGAGAGCTGCTGATATCCCTGGGCGTTTCCCTTGACTGGAATCGTGAGAACGGGATAATTACCGCTTCTGTAGGTGAGCTAAAATGTTGCGAGGCCAAATATAATTTGGTAGGCAAGCTTCGGGCTTCCTTTTTGATTATGGGGCCACTCCTTGCCCGGCTGGGAGAGGTACGGGTACCTTTACCCGGAGGCTGCGCTATCGGTACGCGCCCGGTGGATTTACATCTAAAAGGCATGGCCGCCCTTGGGGCTCAAATAGAACAAACGCATGGTTATATGATTGCCAAAGCCAAAAAGCTTAAAGGCGCAAAGATATATCTGGATTTTCCCAGTGTTGGCGCTACAGAAAATATTTTAATGGCCGCCGTGCTGGCCGAAGGCCAGACCATTGTAGAAAACTGCGCCATAGAGCCGGAAATCGTAGATTTAGCCAATTTTCTTAATTCTGCCGGGGCGGACATTCGCGGAGCCGGTACAGATACGGTAAAAATCAATGGGGTAAAGCATTTGAAGGGGACAGATCATACGGTAATCCCGGATCGCATAGAAGCCGGTACGTATATGGTGGCCGCCGCCATCACCAAAGGCGACCTACATCTTACAAATGTGGTGACAGACCATGTTAAGCCTGTTACGGCCAAACTTAAAGAAGTAAATATGCAAGTAAAGGAAACGGCTCAGGGGATTAGAGTTTTTTATGAAGGAGACGGTCAATCGGTCGCTTCGGATATTAAAACGTTGCCCTATCCCGGGTTTCCTACGGATATGCAAGCCCCTTTTATGAGCTTACTGGCTACAGCATCAGGTACCAGCGTCATTACCGAGTCTATTTTCGAAAACCGTTTTATGCAGGTCGGGGAGCTCAAGCGCATGGGGGCGGATATTAAAATCGAAAGCCGCAGTGCCGTGGTAGAAGGCGTCCCTCGCTTAATGGGGGCTCAGGTAAGAGCCACAGATCTGCGAGCGGGAGCCGCTTTGGTGCTGGCTGCATTGCAGGCGGAAGGGACCACGGAAATAGGCGATATTTTTCATATAGACCGGGGTTATCAAGGATTGGATGTGCAGCTTAATCGGTTGGGGGCTTCTATTACCCGTTGTGTTTAGCTGCGAGTTGCGCTTACAAGACGGCTGTGCATAATCCCTTCAACACGAATCCGTCATTTCAAAGCAAATTGCAAGTATAAAAAGAGCCGCTTTGCATCAGAGAATGTTTACTCCCTCTGGCAAAACGGCCTTTTGTATATATATGCGCCTTTTATATTCCACTTAAATTTATTCGGATTTCAATTGCCAGCTTTATTCCACAGGTTTCATGGTCGGAAACAGCAATACATCCCGGATAGATGGGGAGTTAGTCAAAAGCATAATCAATCGCTCTACTCCTACCCCTAAACCACCGGTTGGAGGCATACCATATTCCAATGCCAAAAGAAAATCCTCGTCTATCGCATTGGCTTCCTCATCTCCGGCTTCTCTCAGCTGCTCTTGATGCTGAAAGCGACTGCGCTGATCCACAGGATCATTAAGTTCCGAAAAAGCGTTGCCAAATTCCCGTCCTACGATAAATATTTCAAACCGCTCTGTATACGCGGGATTATCCGGCTTACTTTTGGCCAGATAAGAAATCTCAATGGGATAATCCATAATAAAAGTAGGCTGTATCAGATGCTTTTCAACATACTTATCAAAAAACAGCTCCAGGATATTCCCTTTGCCATGCCATTTTTCTACTTTCAAATGATGGGCCTTAGCCAATTCCTTAGCTTGTTCAAATGTTTCAACGGCATCAAAGTCCACATCGGCATATTTCTTTACCGCATCCACCATAGTCAGCCGCTCAAAGGGCTTGCCCAGGTCGATCATATGCTCGTCATAAGGTACAATCGTCGTACCCACCACTTTTTGAGCCACTTCTCTAAACATGGACTCGACCAGCTCCATCATGCCATGATAATCAGTATATGCTTCGTACAGCTCCAGCATTGTAAATTCCGGATTGTGACGGATGCTCATGCCTTCATTGCGAAACACACGGCCCATCTCGTATACCCGTTCCAAACCGCCTACGATTAGCCGCTTTAAGGGCAATTCCAAAGCAAAACGCAGATACATATCCAAATGCAACGTATTATGGTGGGTAACAAACGGCTTAGCCGCCGCACCACCGGCTATGGTCTGCAGTACAGGCGTATCTACTTCCAAGTACCCGCGATTATCCAAAAATGCCCGTATTTCCTTAATAATAGCTGTCCGTTTCATAAACACATCTTTAACTTCGGGGTTTACAATCAAATCCACGTACCGCTGACGGTAACGCAGTTCCTGATCCTTTAGCCCATGAAATTTTTCAGGTGGAACCTGCAGGCTTTTGGCCAGCAAAGTAACCGAATCTGCCTTTACGGATATCTCATTGGAACGGGTCTTAAACACTGACCCGTGCACACCGATAATATCACCGATATCGTAGTGCTTGAAGGCTTCGTAAGCCTCTTCTCCTATGTCATCCCGGCGTACATAAGCCTGTATACGTCCGTCACGATCCTGAACATCACAAAAAGCCGCTTTGCCCATGATCCGACGGCTCATAATCCGCCCGGCAATACACACAGAGGCATCCTGCAAAGCTTCAAAATTTTCCTTTATCTCCCCGCTATGATGGGTCACATCATATTTAACCTGCCGGAAGGGGTCACATCCCGCTGCCTGTAAAGCTTCCAGCTTTTCCAGCCGTATTTGCGTCTGTTCACTGTAATCGTTAGAGTCGTTACTGTCGTTTATATTATGGTCATCCATAAGCAAACCCTTCCTAGATTAATTAATATTAAGCATTCATAACGGGAACCAAGCATTGATTAAATTATGCAATCTCTAAAATACGATACTGCAAAGAGCCGTCAGGAGCTTCTACGGATACGACTTCGTCTAAGCCACGGCCGATTAAAGCCAGGCCTAAAGGAGATTCGTTGGAAATACGGCCCATAACAGGATCCGCCTCGGTAGAACCTACAATTAAGTATTCGACTTTTTCATCGTACTCTATGTCAAAGACCGTTACCTTGCTTCCGATACTAACCACTTCGCCGCCCAATGACTCTTCGTCAATAACCTCGGCATTGCGCAGCATTTTTTCTAGTTGAACAATACGCGCTTCTACAGCTGCCTGCTCTTCTTTTGCGGCATCGTATTCGGCATTTTCGGAAAGGTCTCCTTGGCTTCTGGCTTCTTTAATTAATTGTGCAACTTCTCGGCGGCGCACTACTTTTAAGTCTTGCAGCTCTGCCTCTAATTTTTTTAACCCATCATAAGTGAGCATAGTCTTTTTTTCAGACATGCACTGTCACCCCTTGTCAAACAAAAATAATAAAAAAAATACAAAGATGGTTTTTTGCTCCGCATACCTTCTTTGCACCAATTCACAAGAATTCTACATTGGAAGGAATTATATCGTCATGCAAAGTAATTGTCAAGTATTTCTACTTGATAACTGCGACCAACAGTTTCTTCAAATCATTATATGTGGCCGCCTTATTGATTTGCGTACGCATCTTAGTCGCTTCCGGAAGTCCTTTAATATACCAGGATAAGTGCTTACGCATCTCCAACACTCCGATATGTTCCCCCTTATGTTCAATAACCATACGGCAATGACGCAAAGCGGTTTCGACTTTCACTGTCCAATCCGGTTGAGGAGCCCCCGTTAAGATTTGCTCAAAAAGCCACGGGTTGCCTAAAGCCCCCCTGGCGATCATCAGTCCGTCACATCCGGTATGCCGCAAAATCTCATCTGCGGTTGTCGGCGAAACCACATCCCCATTGGCTATAACCGGAATGTTTACGGCCGCTTTCACTGCGGCAATCGCATCCCAGTCCGCTTTTCCGCTATAAAATTGCTCCCGGGTACGGCCATGGACCGTGATCGCGGAGGCACCGGATTCTTGAGCAATTTTAGCAATTTCTACAGAGTTGACATGTTCGGCGTTAAAACCTTTACGAATTTTTATGGTTACGGGCTTATCCACCGCTTTTACCACCGCAGTAATAATTTTACCAATCAAGCCCGGCTCTTTCATCAACGCACTGCCTTCACCGTTTTTTACGATTTTAGGAGCCGGGCAGCCCATGTTGATATCGATAATGTTTACACTTGGGCATAAATCGTCTAAACGGCGGGCCGCGTCGGCTAAAATATCCGGCTCGCGGCCAAAGAGCTGAACTGCCCAGGGATGTTCTTTTTCGGATGTATCCAGCAAATGCTTAACATTACCGTACTGAATGCTTTTGCCACTGACCATTTCAGAGTAAGTAAGGCCGCATCCCATCTCCTTGCATATTTGCCGGAAAGATTTATCTGTTATACCCGCCATAGGGGCTAAAAATACATGGTTAGCCAATTGTATTTTACCAATTTTAATTGTATGCATAGTTTACGGCTGCCTCTTTCAAAGATTTGAGGATGTCGGATAACGTCACATGACCTGTGTCGATTTTAACTCAAGAATTTTAGCACAACAAAACCCATACTAGCAACATATCTTCAACAGTGTCACATCGCAAAAGCCAAGCTTTTCAAAACCATCGGGTTTCCTTTTCGAGTTTTTGGAAGTAATTACCTGAACTTATTTGTATATAAATGACTAAAAAAGTCCGTTGACAGCCTTGTCTTAAGGCCTTAAAATGCGAAGTACGCTCCACCTAACACACAATAAAATCTCGCCCATCTGGGCATGATAGGGAATGTATAAAAAAGGAGGACCCCCATGGCTATAACAATGTTAACAAGCGCTAATTTTAAAGATGTAGTGGCAAATAGCGATATCCCTGTAATAGTGGATTTTTACGCAGATTGGTGTATGCCCTGCAAACGGATTGCGCCTACTTTGGAAGAAATCGCAAAAGAAAAAGATGGCGAGGTGTTGGTCTGCAAAGTTGATGTGGATCAAAGCCAGGATCTGGCGGTCGCCCATCAAGTAATGAGCATTCCTAATATTATTTCTTTCAAAAACGGTGAGGTATACAAACGGGCTGTAGGTGCCGTATCTAAGGAAGAATTGTTGGATCTGGTGAAGTAATAGTGCGGACAGGCTCCAATATCGACAATATACTAAGTGATCTTTTTAAAAAGCGTTTGTACGACGAATTTGTTTCGTGGTCCAAACGCTTTTTTGCCTTTTCTGCTACAAAGCATTTACTCAAGGCATCACGCCACCTGCCAGACGAATTTTGAAAAACGGATTGACAGCTTGACTTGTACTTAGTATACTAACTTGGTTCAAGATACAAGATTATAATCGAGTATGGGAAACACAAATAATCTTATATGTTTGAACAGTTAACCCAGATCAAGAATGGCGCTTTTACGCTATTTATAAGCAGCTGTGGCGGAATTGGCATACGCGCAAGACTAAGGATCTTGTGTCAGCAATGACGTGCAGGTTCAAGTCCTGTCAGCTGCATCCTAAAAACTCCCGTAATAACAACATTACGGGAGTTTTTATTTTATTAATTTGTCCTTCAGGACCTTGTATTGCAAAGTCATTTCAGCTTTCTAACAGCTTTCTAACATCTTTCTAACATCCTGTAGATTTATTGACTTTCATGTAATCATTTGACATACTTAATGTGTCAGACGGTAAATTTATTTTACACACTAAGCGAAATGAATTTCCTGTAAATACCAAGTGCGAACTTAAACTTCAATAGAGTGCAAAAAAACCGACCTGCACATTGTCGGTATTTTTGCACTAAGATGTAGTTTAAGTTCGCACCCTCTGCAGAATAAAGCCATTTCGCCATAAGATGGGAGGAAGTTAAAATGAAAAACAAAACCACAATTTTTATAATGTTGGCCGCATTATTGCTTTTCATCATCCTAACCGCATTAGTTCTCATAGAACACGGGCCAACCCATGCGTTTAACCATGCCATATACGCCCAAATTGCAACCCTGATTAATCCCACCCTGACCACTATCGCCACATGGATTGGTAACCTCACCCATTGGTACAGCTACACCCCTATCATACTGATACTGCTAATCATCCCAACTACAAGAACAAAGATTGGCCTGCCTATAGCCGCTACCTTAGCCGCATCCGCAATCACAGGTCCATTAATCTTAAAAAACATCCTCGCCATAGAACGCCCCAACATAAATCAATTGATAGATATAGGCGGTTTTGGCTACCCCAGCGGTCACTCTATAAACGCCGCCGCATTTTTTGGCATATGTACTGTTATGATGCTGCGCTATGCCGCTAATAAATCTCTAAAAGTTTGCTTTACTGCCTTTGCACTCGTCTCAATACTCCTGGTAGGCCTAAGCCGGATTTATCTAGGCGTCCATACGGTCACCGATGTCATTGGGGGCTACCTGGCAGGGTGTGTAGTCATTTGTGCCGCTATTTTAATAGAAGATCATATTAGAGAGCGAAAAGCCCGCTAGTCCTACAAAATGCCTGTAATTTAGCGAAGCAAAAAGGTTTATCAATATCGACAAAAGCGGTTGTCTGCATGATGCAAATAACTGAAAGCAAGGTGGTAGCTGATGATTAATAATCGAAAAAAATCACTCCCTCGCACCATCATAAACATTTTGATTGCAATACTGGCACTCATCGTTTTTATACATGTTATTCATGCAGCCACATTGGATCGCATCGTTGTATATAACGAAATATATTTTACCTCGCCTCGCATCCCTGCAGCAATGGACGGTTATAGAATCGCGTTTGTAACTGACACCCATGTTGAATTTGATGAGCGCTTGCGAGAGATTGTAGAAGAATTAAACCGAAGGCAAGTGGATTTACTGCTTTTTGGAGGAGATCTTACATTTGTTAGCGACGAAGTAGAATCTGCCCTGGAGCTTCTATCGCAAGTAACAACCACGGATGGTATTTTTGGCGTTGAGGGCAACCATGATAAATATCAAGTGTTGTTTCCGGCAATGGAAGCACATAATATTACGCCGCTATCCAATAGTGGCGTATACATACGGGAAAATTTTTATCTGGCAGGTGTGGAAGATTTGTGGAATCGTAATCCCGATGTCTCCGTCGCCATAAAGGGAGCCGGGCCGGACAGTTTTGTCCTGCTCTTGTCTCACAATCCCGATGTGTCCATGATGCAGGATACAACTGGTGTCGATTTGATTTTAAGCGGTCACACCCATGGTGGCCAGCTTAATTTTTTCGGACTATGGTCCTTAGGACTTGAATCGAGAGTTATTTCGGAGTACGGAGAAAAATTTAGGGGCGGGTGGGCCCAGTCTAACGATGGCACTCCTGTTTATGTTTGCCGGGGTGTCGGAGAGTATTATCCCAGGGTTTTTGCTCGGCCGGAGGTGACTCTGATTACCTTGGTGAGTGGCGATAATAATGTTTTCTCCCGTTAAACTCACTTTCACAAAACCCCAGTTCGTCCAGTACTTCAATGCGATTAGCGGCTTGTTTTATTGCCTTTGTAACAATACTATCCACCATAAATAGATCGTAGAAGTTTTCGATACATACACCGAATATCTCCTGTAGATATGGTTTTTCCTCATACATCGAGGCAAGATCAATCCGCAAAATACCGGTATCTACCTTATATTTTCCGACCATGCCAAACATTTCTACTGTTCCTACTGCCTTATGTATGGATTTGTCCACAATTGCAAATCTTACATAGGCTTCTTCTTCGTATTCCACAAGCCAAAATTTAATATATTTCAACATTTCTTCTGTGGTGCTGAAACGGCAGTCTGTGGGAAAATTATCGACGTTAAACAACGCTTGAGCTTTTGGATCGGAATAGCAGGCAAGTAAAGCTTCCGCATCGTCTTCCGATACAAGCCGTAAGATAAAGTTTTGTGTTTCAAGTACGGGACATTTTATGTATGGATTGCTCATGGGTATCTTCCTTTCGTTTTTTAGCAAAATGGCATAATATACAACCTACTGTCAGTATACAATGAAATAACATACGTACTCAAGTACAATTAAGCAGACCGCAATATAAGTTCGCCCTCAATCATGGAATCAGCTCAATCTGTTCCGTTGCAGGCTTCTGCAACTCCGCAAACTTCGCCGTCATAGTCGGATTACCTCTTGTTAGCCGCTTAATCGTTAGATCCTCTGCTTTATTATTAGCCAAGCGCAAATTATTGTCCGACGACAACAATGCTTCTTTTGTCTTTTGCAAATGTAAAATCGTCTTGTCAATTTCATCGATCGCCGTCTTAAACTTACGGCTGGCCAGTTCATAATTGCGCGCAAACCCTGATTTGAAGGTCTCAAGATGTTCTTCAAAATGGGTAATATCAATATTTTGGTTTCGGATTAACGCCAGTTCCGACTTATATTTAAGCGAATGCATTGCCGCGTTTCGCAAAACCGTAATCATCGGGATAAAAAACTGCGGACGGATAACATACATTTTAGGATAGCGATGGGACACATCTATAATGCCCGAATTATAAAGCTCGCTATCCGCCTCAAGCAACGAAACTAACACGGCATATTCGCACCCTTTTTCCTTTCGGTCCTTATCCAGTTCTTTCAAAAAATCTTCGTTTCTCTTTTTTGTTGCGGTTTCGTCCCCTTCGTTTTTCATTTCAAACATAATTGAAATAATTTCATTTCCATCTTCATCCGCTTCGCGATATATGTAATCCCCTTTACTGCCGGTCTTTGCATCATTATCCTTTTCAAAATAAGCTGTCGGAAAGGCAGTTGCGCGAATTTGGTTAAATTGTATCTCACAGTGCTGCTCCAAAGTCTCTCCAACCATTTTTGTTGAGAGTTTGGCTTTCATGTCTTTGTAATAAGCGATCATTTCATCCTTAGTTTTAAGCTCAGCCATGTATTTATTTTCAAGAGAAACTTCCAGAAGCTGTCTTTCGGCATCTTTGGTTTTAAGCTCGCTTTTTAAGTTATCCCTTTCCTTCTCCACTTTGTTTACCGCCTCGGAAACAGCCAGTTTTTTCTCCGTCTCCTGCCCTTGCAACTTAGCTGTCAGCTCGGTAATTTGAGTTTCTTTTTTGGCGATATCTTCTTGTAGACTGTGTTTAATGTTGGCCTCGGCCAGTTTTATGGCATCGTCTTTTTTGTCAAGCTCGGCCTTGAGGGAGTCCCGTTCTTTTTCCACTGCGGTTAGGGCTTCGGTGATAGCCAATTTCTTTTCGGTCTCCGATGCCTCAATTTTCGCCTTCAATTCTGCAATTTGAGCCTCTTTTTTTGCAGATTCCGCTTGTAATGCATTTTTTGTATCCGCTTCGGCCAATTTGACCGCCTTATCCTTGTCGGCTGCCAACAAAGCTTCTCGCTCATGTAAAGCCTTTTCAAATTCTTTATCGCGCACTTGTTTCACTATATCGGCAAAGCCTGACTCATCGACTTTGAAGATTTCGTTGCATTTGGGGCATTTGATTTCGTTCATTTGTCTCCACCTTTCCGATGGGTTTGAAGTGGGGCTTTGTTTGCGTTCAACACATTCTATCACTATTCTAACCATCCTAACCATAGGCATCAAATGTTTTTGCAATAAAACGTGATAAAATATTTATTAAGCAGCCTTTATGTACAAGTACACATGAACCTTTCCCCTATTTTCTCCGTCTATATCAGTGAAACCGGTTTCAATGCACAAAATGGTAGGTGATAGTATGGATGATACTGAATTTTCTAACAAAGTATCCGCTTGCGAAAATGCACTCAGGCGATTTATGTATTATAAATTGCCCAGTAAGGCGGATGGCGACGATATATTTCAAGAAACTTTGCTAACGGCGTACCTGCGGCGCGATACTTTAAAAAATCCGGATGGCTTTAAAGCATGGCTGCTACGGATTGCCGCAAACAAATGCAATGACTTTTACCGCAAACACGCCAAACAATCGGAAATCCCAACAGATGATGCCGTTTTAGAAAACGCACTCTCCCAAACCCGATATGGCTTAACAATTGCAGAGACGGTTCAAGAATCATTGGATTATTTAGATTGCAAGGATTCCCAACTGCTGCGGCTGGTTTATATTGAGCGTTTACCCCAGGCAAAGATAGCTAAATTGCTGGATATTCCTATCGGCACAGTAAAAAGCCGTTTGCATACAGCAAAAAAGCGCTTCAAATCCATCTATCCGTACCCACCCTCGACCACCCGACAAAAGTTAGAAGGAGAAAATAATATGAAAAAATTTCCTAACAAGCTGCCCGAGTATAAAATCATTAAATCAGAAGAAGCCCCTTTTCCCATAAAATGGGAAGAAACTATGGGATGGTTTATCGTTCCGCGATTAGGCGAAAAAATTACATGGGCGATGTATGACTGGCCCGAAAAAACCCGTTCCGAAGAATATGAGTTGGAAGTCATAGGCCGCGCCAGCGTACACGGCATAGAAGGAGTTGAAATTGTAGCGCGGGAACACGGTGGCGGCCAGCATGAGGGAACACCCGACAATCGCAACATTACCCGTACATTTGTTGCGCAGCTTACCGATACCCATTGCCGGTTTTTGGCTCAAAGCCACTACGATGGGCAAGTTAAACGGCTTTACACTTTCCTTGACGGCGATGACTTTTTAGATAATTGGGGCTTTGGAGAAGATAATTGCGGCAATGAGGTAAACCTAAAACCAAAGGGACTTATTCAGAGAGATGGCAATATCATTCAAACCCAGGATGTACCGTCTCTGTTGGATGTGGTCGGTCGATATGCGGTTACCATCGGCGGCAAAACTTATGACTGCCTTTGTGTGATGGATGTGGAAACTTACGATACCGGGGTGCTTTCCGAGCAATTTATTGACACTCATGGGCGTACCGTTTTATGGCGGAGGTTTAATCGTGACAATTGGAATATGAAAACCTATAAACAGCTCTGGAGCAAAAAACTGCCTGACAATCAGCAGTTAACGGTTAATGGGGAATTGTATGTACACTGGTATGATTGTATTACGGATTATGTTTTATAATGTAAAAAGCGGCACGGAGAATAAAACCCGTGCCGCTCTTTTTTTGCGCTTCACCCTACCAAACAGGAACTAACGCCCCCTGATACGCATCCAGCATCACCTGGCGAACCTCGTCGGAATTGTGGGCGCGGGCAATGATTTCAAAAATCTCGGCCAATCGGCCCCCTGCCTCCAAGTCAGCGGTTCTTACCGCAATAATATTAGTCAAATCATCCCTTGCATCACCGACTACGGTTTCCGTAAAAATACTGTCCTCATCAACCCGCAGCCCCGCTATAAATGCGGTGGGATTAGTGATAATACCTGCGTCCACATCGGGTAATATATTGGCTATCAATCCATTTTCCATAGGCACAAGATTAACATCTACGATAAACTCCACAATATCAAACTCCGTGGCCAGCGCCCCGGGAGCCACATCCAATACGATAAGCCCTGCAGATTCTAAAAGGCGAAGCGCACGGCCATGGTTTGTGGCGTCGCTTGGAAGCGCAATAGTATGCCCGTCCCGTATGTCTGCCAGAGAATTAACACTCTCATGGTTAGCAAAGATATTAAGAGGCGCAATAAATGTTTCGGCTATATATGTAAGCTCGTAGCCATGGGTCGCTATTTCATTGTTAAAAAACATCTTATGCTGAAAAGCGTTCAATTCAATCTCACCATCATTAAGCATCCGGTTTGGGGTCGCAAAATCAGTGAAAAACACAAATTCTAATGTAATGCCTTCTTCCGCAACCATATCCCGGATGGCATACCACTGATAGTGGAGGGTTCCTACAAGACCGATACGCACGACTTCTTCCTCATTGCGACCGCAGCCGGCCAGTGACAGCGCCAATATGGTCGCAACTACACATAAAAATAATTTTTTCATCACATCATTACCCCTTTATATTTATTTATAACTCTAACGTGTTGTTTTCTTTATTACAATATTGCCAAGGCCTTGTATGATACTGACCATCAATAAAATGATGACGATGGCAGACCACATCAAATCACTCATACGCTGCTGATGCCCAAGCCGCCAAGCCACATCGCCCAGTCCGCCGGCACCAACCACACCGGCCAGTGTGGCCAGGTTAATCAAATTAATGGCAGTAATTTGTGTCACCCGAGCCAGTGCAGGGATACTTTCCCGTAAATACACCCGCCAAATAATTTGAATCGGTGACATACCCATAGCCACAGATGCCTCAATAAGCCCGGCATCCACCTCAGAAACCGCCGTTTCTACCTGCCGCGAAAAAAACGGCACCGTACCCACCACCAGCGGGACCATGGCACCGGGTACACCGATGGCCGTACCCATAATCATCCGCGAAATTGGGATAAGCAAAATAATAAGAATCAGAAACGGCACCGAGCGGATTATATTAATCGCCTTATCCAACACATTGTAAAGCATCAGATTTTGCAAAATACCGCCCCGGCGCATAACCACAAGGCAAATACCGAAAAAGATCCCCAGTGTAAACGAAATGACCCCCGAGCCAAAAACCATTTGCAGTGTTTGAACAACACCTTGCAGCAATTCACCGGAGGCACGTTCAAAATTGGGGAGAACTCTGTGAATAAACTCCATCATTTTATCACCTCCACGATGACTTCATTGTCTTGCAAAAACTTAAGGGCATCCGCTATATTATCCGGCGAGCCTTTGGCAATGACAACCAAGTTGCCGATCGCCCGCCCTTGAATGATCTCCACATTGCCAAAAAAGATATTTGTTTTTACGCCAAAGTGAACAGCGGCTTCATGTAGCAAAGAATCCAGCGCGTTGTTGGCTACAAAAGCAAGTTTTACCAGGGATTCGTCTGGGGCAAGCTGGGTAAGCGGCGAGTTGCTTTCAATCAATTCGTAGACTTTGTGAAGGGAGTTAGTTGATGCGACAAACTCTTTGCCCACCTCACTTTGGGGGGAAGCAAAGATGTCGTACACATCACCCATTTCCTTAATTTCGCCGCCTTCCATGACGGCTACTCTATCACATATTTCCTTGATTACAGCCATTTCGTGGGTTATTAAGACGATGGTAATGCCCAGTTTTACGTTGACTTCTTTAAGCAGTTTGAGTATTGATTTGGTGGTTTGGGGATCAAGGGCACTTGTGGCTTCGTCGCAGAGAAGGACATTTGGATCATTTGCTAAGGCTCTTGCAATGGCTACCCGCTGTTTTTCTCCACCGGAAAGCGCCGAGGGATAGGCCTTAATCCTGTGCGATAGGCCAACCAAGTTTAGTAAGTCTTCCGCTTTTTTGATTTTCTCCGCCGCCGGTATCTTCGTATTTTTTAGCGGCAACATTACATTTTGTAAAACCGTACGCGATGGCATAATGTTAAAGTGCTGAAAAATCATGCCGATTTTTTTTCGCCTGTCGCACAGGGCTTTTTGAGAAAGCGTTGTTAAATCCTCGCCATCTACCACCACATTACCTGATGTTGGAGGCTCCAGCAAATTGATACATCTTATAAGTGTCGATTTTCCCGCTCCGGAATGTCCGATGACACCGAATATCTCCCCTTTAGCTATCTCTATATGAATATTATGTATAGCCCTAACCTCGCCGTATTGAGTGGCAAATGTCTTGCTTACGCCTTTTAGTGAAATCATAATATATCCCCTCTTTTTGGAATACGATGTAAAAAAATAAGCCCCTCCAGGGCTTACACAAATGAACGTTTCCATTGCGCATCTTCCGGACATAAATGTCCGGGGGAATTAGCACCGTGCGTTCGCCGGTTGCTGGGTTTCACAGGGCCCTGATCCCTCCACCTCTCTGGATGTTTGATATGAAATTGTTGTCATAATACCACAATTTCCGCCGCTGTCAAGTGCTTATTTGTCCGGGAAGCGGCAAAGCGTAGAGACTATGCCTCTTTTTTGATATAATTTTGAGCGACAACTATTGCGATTAAAGTAGACTTTAAAGGGCGTGATTATGATTTTAACGGGACAAGTAAGCGGCATATGGATTGAGGATAAACTGAATGCCCTTGCCCAGGCAACACAAAAAGACGGCGAAATCTGGCGGGCCGCGTACACTGACGAGGATAAGATCGCCAAAAAAATGCTGGCACAATGGATGCGAGAAGCCGGCCTTTACGTACGAGAGGATGCCGTCGGCAATTTGCTGGGCAGGCTTGAGGGAGAAACCGATGAAACAATTTTGGTCGGCTCTCACCTGGATACGGTTAAAAACGGTGGAAAATATGATGGTGCCTGCGGTGTAATAAGCGCCCTAGCCGCAGTAAAAAAACTGATTAAACGCGGTATCAAAGTTAAAAAATCTATAGAAGTGGTTGCGCTTGTAGAAGAAGAGGGCAGTCGTTACGAAATAGGCTATGTAGGCAGCAGGGCAATGATAGGCGCCCTGACACAGGATGATCTCAAGGAAACGGATACGGATGGAATCTCACTGTCTAAGGCAATGGAAAATGCCGGTTATGATCCTCGGCTGATACACGAAGCAGCTAGATCCGATATCGCAGCTTATATAGAATTACATATTGAGCAGGGGCCGGTTTTGGATTTAAGCAATGCAAAGGTCGGCATTGTTGAAAACATCACCGGACTCTTTTCATGGATGATTGAAATAAAAGGCACCCAAAATCACGCGGGGACAACTCCCATGGCTGTAAGAAAAGATCCTGTATGTGTTGCGGCACAGTTTATATGCGATTTAACCGAACAGGCTAAGCTGATTTCAAATACAGCCACCGTAACGGTAGGGAAGATACAGGCTTTTCCCGGTGTGTCCAATGTGATTGCGGACAGAGTACAGCTTACTGTGGATATACGTGATGCTTATAAGGAAAAATTGCTGGAGATTGACCTTTATTTAACCAACGCTTTAAAGGCAATAGAAACGCACGGTTTTACCGTTTGTGCAAAAAATATGTGCCGAGAAATGCCCGCAAAGCTGGATACCGATCTGACAGAGATGCTTGCAGATACCTCAAACAAAATAGGGTTAGAATTTATCCGTATGAACAGCGGTGCCGGACACGACGCGCAACTGTTTGCAGAAAAATTTCCGGCTTGCATGATTTTTATCCCCAGCAGGGATGGGATTAGCCATTCGCCTTTGGAGTATACATCGGTGGAGGCACTGGATGATGGGTTGAAGCTTTTGGAAAAGGTGTTGTTAGGGCTTGCAGTGGGATGGGAAAACGTCTGCAAACACCAAGCAACTGATCATTGCCATAATATCAGTCCCATAACCTAACAATGGTTTTATGTTGCGCTTGCCATGCAGAACACGATAAATCATAATCTTGCCTCGGTTCTCGTCCACCTTATAAAAAACCAGATAGTCATAGATTATCACACCTTGGGGCTACCCGCCCCAATCCCCGGCAAGCGTACGACGCTTGAACCGGTAGGTTCTTTCCGGACTTCTTTATTTCCGCTCATTATAAATCAATGATTTTTTGTCCGGCAAATCCAGCAGGGAGGCATAGGTTTTCTACAACTTCAAAAACCACTCACCGTGAGGACATCGTTTTACATCCGACAACGGCAAAGCATTGCATTTGTTCACTTGTTCAAGACATACCGTGTATTCTTACCGCCACCTACAGCCCGAATCTCGCCCTTACTTATCAAGCTTTTCAAAACACGCACTGCCATTGCTTGCGATACTGACAACGCCGATTCCACATCTTTCCTTACAATGAACTCGTTATTTTTGAGCAAATCTAACGCGACCCTCTCGTTTTCGCTCAGCAAGGCTCTTTCGGAAACTTCATTGGTATTCGGTAAGGTAATCTTAAAGGCATTGTCGGTGACTTCGATTTTTGGCTTGACGGCAAAACCCTCATAGCTCTGCATGATTTTTGGCATACCAGTACCATAGGCTTCTATCAGCGTAAGCCGATAGAATACATTGGCGAGGTTTTTGTTGCGAGCTATTGAAATGCCAAGCATCATATCATCAAAGGTTATCCCTCTGACAAGCCCGCCGATGGAAACAAATTCGATACGGTCATCGAAAATGCTGATTAGCGTACTGTCGCTGAAAGCATAATCCTTGTGTACCAGTGCATTTAACAACGCTTCGCGCACTGCTTCAGGCGGGTAATCTCTTTTGTCCGTGCGCCGCAATCCGTTTATTTCCGAGCGAACACGGTTATAGCGGTCAATAAACTCATAAATTTCATTAAGTTGCTTTAGCAAAGAACCAGAAAACTCTCGCCTGTCTTTGAAAACAGCTTTAGTTGTCCCCTCAAAGACGGCTAACTTTACCGTGTGAACACATTGGTCGGATAGAAGTAAACCCAGATTAGTGTATATCCCATCGGGGTTCACTAGCCCAAGTGTTTTTTGCTGACTTCTCCCAAAAGAAACATTTTCGAGCTTAAATTCCTTTTCAGCATAGGCAAAAGTTAATTCTTGGTTAAGCGAACGAGTTTCCTCATACTTCTCGCCATCTGTTTCTTTTATCATGCGCAGAATCACTGTTTCCGTTGCAGGAACACTCGATGCACCTTGCCGTACATATACACCCTCTGGGCGTATACCCTTACTGGCAATGTAGTACGGACAGGCCGAACCTTTTTGCACAACAATTTTAATAACCGCCTTGTTATCAATAACTTCTTGCACATAGTCCACGAACATAGTTACATCAGGCTTTATGCTATCACGAATAGCATTACTCGCTTTCAACATCGTGCCGTCAATATCTTCTACGCCATACGCACCGCCACTGTTGTCAATGCCAATATAAAGTGCGCCACCGCTAGTGTTTGCGTAGGCGATGACGGTTTTTATTATGTCCGATGTATATTCCCTCTTAAATTCTGTTACCGCATTTTCAACCAAAGACAAATGATGCACCTCGCTTTCTGATACATTCTGCTACAATTCTAATCATTCTAATCATTCTTGTCAATGGTATTTAAAGAATAAAGGTGAAATAACTTGTCACAGATTTAGAAACCTTTGCGCTATCAAGGGAGCTATACAACATGGCAAAGGAAAAAGAGATTGAATATCGCAAGCTCCCATTGACCCAAAAAGCGTTTCCGGAGTATAGCCACGAGGAACTTTTTAACAAGCGGCTAGATTAATCGCTCGATAAATAAAAATTTGTATTCAAACTGTACCCAAAGCCAAAAACTAAACCCCGAAAACCCTCTGTTCATCGGGCTTTCGGGGTTTTTATTATCTACCCCCACTCGATACCGTAAACCTTAATCTAAACAATTTTGTTTAGAGGATATGGCCCGTGGTATTCCTATTGTGTGCCCTTATGGGTTTGGAGGACAGAAAAAGCGGGTAAAAAAACAAGTGAAACGCAGGATTACGCAGAAATACTGTTCGTAGCATGATAATGCGATGAAAAAGCAAGTTCAAAAGCGTAAGG